>PVBE012719271.1_pt1 | contig 88962 bp, 75 predicted proteins | sample 1631181 | NCBI WGS metagenome assembly PVBE01 (sample SAMN08397723, study PRJNA350692) | Marine metagenome, whole genome shotgun sequencing project. | isolation source: water | place: Pacific Ocean | collected 2012-04 | reverse complement strand
GTTTCACGCTCGTCGAGTTGCTGGTGGTGGTCTCCATCATCGCGCTGCTCGTGGGCATTCTGCTCCCCGCCGTCCAATCGGCACGTGACACGGCCATGGTCGGTGTCTCCAAGAACAATGCCAAGCAGGTCTACGCCTCGCACATCAACTACGAAGCCGAGAACGGCCAAATGTGGACAGGCGCCCCTGATAACCTCTCGCAGGTTGATAAGAACATACGCAATTCTGTCGCCGAACCCGCCTTCAAAGAAGGCGTCGATGTTTCGCAAGCCCTCCAGTGGTGGCAAAACAACTACTCCGATCCCGCCGGTGGCTGGGCTGACTTCAGCGTTGGCGTGTCGTGGGGCGAAGGTACGCAGTCTGACGGTGCCAACTGGGCATGGTTCGGCGGCGGCTGCGTCGAGTTCATGGTCCCCTACACGTGGAGCGGAAGCGAAACTTCTGGCTACGGCGGAGGCATGGACAAGATGGGCACCTTCCGGTTCCCGCACAGTTATCAGGTCTCCCGCCAAACCGGTGGACCAACCGCCAAGATCTACTACGCCCCCAAGGACAAGGCCGTCATCGACTTCCTTCGCAAGCGTCGCTGCTTTGAAGGTGACATCGAAGTCTGCGATCCCAACTGGACCGGCGTCGATGATATGTTGAGTTCTCCGTGGGGCTACTCGCCGCCATTCCTCCGCGGTGTGCCTTCTTCGTACTGCCTCTCGCCGGCCAATATGCTCAGCGCCAATGTGTATCGCTATGACTCAGATCATCCAGGCAGTGGTGGCGGGTTCTCAAAGGGAGCGGCCGACCCCATGACAATGGCCGGTGGTTTCCGAGCCCCGTCAATGGGTCAATTTACCTACCCCACGCTCAAGACATTCTGCATGGAGCACCACATGCTCCAGAACAACAGTTTCGATTGCCACGACCGCTTTGAGGGTACGTGGATGCATGACGCCCTCAACTATGACGGCTGCCATCCCCCACTCTTCAATGGTCACTTCGACAGCGAGCCGGTCACCTGCATGGCAGATGGTTCAACCAAGACCCTTGGCATGAACGACGCCCGCCAATCAGATGGTCTGGTCAAGCAGATGGCCGTCGGCGATGGCGATGACGAAGCCGCGGGTGGTCTCTACCACCAATTCACGCCTGATGGCGAGGATTGCTACTTCCTCGACAAAGGCCGCTCTGGTTATAGCGACATGAGCGCTGGCGTCCACACCCACACGATCAACGGGCGTCGCGGTCGGGACTTAATCCAGATGCAATGATCCTGATCAGTCCTGCTCAAGAAGACACCTTGCGGGACCGGGACGAGTCACATCGTCCCGGTCCCGGTCTCTTTTTTTAGGGCCCCGACTCCCCTTCCCTCGTCGATACAATGCCCCCTCATGGCCAACACCCCCACCGTCAGCACAACGACTTGCGCCCCAACGTACCGGGGGCTGCTCTCCATGGTCGGCAACACACCGATGCTCGAAGTCACCCAGATCGACACCGGCCCGTGCACGCTGCTGCTCAAACTTGAGTCAACCAACCCGGGCAACTCCATCAAGGACCGCATTGCGGTAAGCATGATCGATGCCGCAGCAGCATCGGGCCAACTACCAGTTGGAGGCCACATCGTCGAAGCAACCGCTGGCAACACAGGCATCGCCCTTGCCATGGTCGGATCACTGCGAGGCTATCAAGTGACCGTGGTCGTACCAGACAAGATGAGCGAAGGCAAGATCGCCCATCTCCGCGCGTTGGGCGCCAACGTCGCCATCACGCGCAGCGACGTGCAGAAGGGACACCCGGACTACTACCAAGACGTCGCCCAACGCATCGCACATGAGACGGGCGGCTTCTACATCAACCAATTCGAGAATGTCGACAACCCACGCGTCCACTATGAAACAACTGGCCCAGAAATCTGGTCACAGTGCCACGGACAGATTGATGCACTAGTTGCCGGAATTGGCTCGGGCGGGACGCTCGCTGGCGCGGGGAAGTACCTCAAGGAACAACATCCCGACATTCAACTCGTCCTAGCGGACCCAGACGGGTCCATCTTGACGCCACTGATCAATGAAGGACGTGAAGTGGAGGCAGGCAGTTGGATGGTCGAGGGCATCGGCGAGGATTTTATTCCAGATGTCGCCGACATTGCGATCATCGACGAGGCCATTGCTGCATCGGACAAACAAACATTCGAGGCGGCTAGGACATTGCTTCAAATGGAGGGTGTTCTTGCTGGCTCCTCCACCGGCACGCTGCTCCACGTGGCCTTGACGTGGTGCCGGCGACAAACAGAGCCTAAAACAGTGGTCACATTCGTATGCGATCACGGGTCCAAGTACCTCGACCGAATGTTCAATGACTTCTGGATGACCGACCAAGGATTCATTGACCGACCATGCCGAAATGACTTGGCCGACCTCATCGCCCGGCGGCACAGCGAGCACGAGGACTTCACCATCGGACCAGACATACCTGTGATGCAAGCCGTTCGCATGATGCGGCTGTATGACATCAGCCAACTCGCTGTGCTCGATGAGCAGAACCAACTCATGGGCATCCTCGACGAATCTGATGTGCTCATGGCCGTAGCAGACTCGACCGACGCCTTTACCAACCCCGTTTCCAAATACATGACCACCAAACTCAAGACACTTGCACCGGACGCCGATGTGCACGACCTGCTTCCCATCTTTGAAGCAGATCGTGTGGCCATCGTCATGGACGGTGACAACTTCTTGGGACTCATCACTCGTATTGACCTCATCAATTATCTCCGCAAGAAAACCATGAGTTGACCCAATGGCTACAAGCACACACCAAGGAACAATCGCTGTTCACGGGGGACAATGGGTTGACCCAGTCACCGGCGCGGTGATGCCACCCATTTCCCTGAGTTCCACCTACGCTCAGCAGCGACCTGGCCAGCACGCAGGCTTCGAGTACACACGCAGCCACAATCCAACGCGATACGCCCTAGAACGCTGCATCGCCACCTTAGAGGGATCAACCATCGATGAGCAGGTCGACCCATCGTGCGGAGGGTTCGCATTTGCCAGTGGACTGGCGGCCATCGCCACATTGCTGGACACACTGACCTCTGGCGATCATGTGCTGGTTATGGACGATCTCTATGGCGGAACGCACCGACTGTTTGAACAGGTACGAACCCGTTCAGCGGGATTGCACTTTGACATCGTCGACCTGTCCGACCTCGCTGCGGCTGAAGCGGCCATCACCGATCGCACCACGCTCATCTGGATTGAATCGCCGTCCAATCCGATGCTCAAATTGGTGGACCTACAAGGCATCGCGACCTTGGCCAAAAATCATGGAATCACAACCGCCTGCGACAACACGTTCGCGTCACCCATCCTGCAACGCCCGCTGGAATTCGGAATTGACATCGTGATGCACTCGGCCACGAAATATCTTGGTGGTCACAGCGATGTCGTTGGGGGCATCCTCGTCACCGGCGATGCGGCCATCGCAGAGCAGATCCGCTTCCACCAGAACTCGGTGGGTGCCATACTTGGACCGTTTGACTCCTATCTGGTCCTTCGAGGCCTCAAGACCCTAGACGTCCGCATGCGGCGGCACTGCCAGACCGCCGCGGCCATGGCCGACATGTTGCACGACCACGACAAAGTCGCCCACATGTGCTGGCCTGGACACGCAACGCACCCGCAGGCCGAGTTGGCAGCACGGCAGATGCAAATCGATGGAGACTCCGCTGGCGGTGGCATCATCACGATCGACTTGGATGCAGATACCGACGGATGCTGCCGCTTCCTAGAGGCCCTAAATATCTTCACATTGGCAGAATCGCTCGGCGGCGTCGAGTCGTTGGCCAACCATCCTGCCATCATGACGCACGCTTCGGTACCTGCAGCCCGTCGCGAGGCCCTAGGCATCAGCGGCACGCTTGTCCGCCTGTCGGTGGGCATCGAAACTACCCAAGACCTCATCGACGATGTCGCACAGGCCCTCGAGGCAGTCTAGCCCCCTATTTACGTCCCAACGAAAGACCTCATATGCCCCTCTACGAATACCGCGCTTTGGAAGACGGCACCCTCATCAGTCTGCTGCGACCTATGGCTCAGGCGGATGAACCGGTCGAAGACCCCGACGGCAAAAACCGCACCTTTGAACGCATCCACAGCATCTTCTCGGTTGATGCATCCGCCACCCCCAAGTCCGCTGGCCCCCCATCGGGCGGATGCTGTGGAGGTGGCGGCTGTGGCTGCCACCCCAATTAGCAAACCAATCGACCGACGGCATATTTATCTCCCCGCCAACACACGGGTTAGATCATGATGTCCCTGTACGGACATCGGGCACCCCGGGCATGGTCGAAGCCCTGGCATTTTCACGCTCGATGGCTTCACGCAACTCTTTGCGATGAACCCCGATGCTGAAGGGGGCCTGAATTCCAAGTCGGACCTTGTCTCCGCGGATGTCAACCACGGTGATCTCGATGTCCTCTCCAATGACGATTGACTCGTCACGACGCCGCGACAGCACAAGCATGTCGGTCACTCCTCTGTGGCTGGACGTAGATCAGGCAGTCGCCCGCGTGGGGGCCGACTCTGGTTGTTGCTGCAGTTTGGCAATCTCGCGACGAGTGGTCCATCGCTGGTCGGCCAATACAATCTGCATGCCCCGACGATTACGAAGATTGACGACCAGCGGACCTTGCAAGTTGGCAGTCAAGGCATCGTCATACTTGTTGACGATCACGAAGACGCGTGCATCCTCGACCTGATCCAACTCCAATAGATCCATGTGGTCCTGCCGTACCGTGGCCTCGTACTCCTCGCACCACAACGCTGGGTCGGTGACGACAAAGGCGAGATCTGGTGAATCCACCGACTGCAACCAATAAAAGACTGCGTCGCGATCGGGTTGGAGCAATGCAAATTGGGTGAAGCTTGAAAAACCAAGCAGGCCCGCGGGGAACTCAAGAAGGCGGTCATCGCCGACTTCGACGGTTCCGAAACGAGTGGTCTGGACGCGCATCAGGCTCGTCCTCTTTTGCAATCAGCGGCCCTCATGGCCCATCCCGACACGATCGCGCCAGATGGCATCCTGCCCAATCCTGCACACAGCCGATTGCAGCGCTCCGGCAGGATGCGGCGCAACTCCATGCCACGCCGAAGCATCACTTCGGCCCAGCAAGGCCTTCTCCTCCAACGTTGGTGACATGAATCGTCTGGTCCGGGAATACCGCCGCGGAAATCACCGACCTGCTAGGTCCGAATCATTCCCAATTGGGCCAGCGAGATGGGGAGGAGCACCAAAATCGGAAGCAGCACTCCAACAGTCACACCCATGCCGCCCAGCGGCACCAACATAACCCCAGCAGCCACGAAGTACAGCGGCAGCACCAACATCGAACACCAGACGGCCTTGCCCAGCAACCCGCCAGGCAATCGATCAAGAAAGAAGGGCAGGGCGATGAGGAGGATCAACACATTGACTCCAAGCATCGCAAAGCGGGCGATGGCGCTGCGACGCAAGGCCTGGGCCTCCCTAGCATCGGGCCACTGCAACATGTCACGGATCTGCCCGAGCGACAGCATGCTGGCGATCTGACCGTGCCGACGCATCGTCAATTTCGTCGGAGAAAGATCTGTATGCACCGGCTGGGCGTCGCGGGGGGCCGACGATCCATACCCGTCTTGATCAATGACCACCGTATGGCCCTCGCTGAGCACCCACGCACCATTCGCCTCATCCCAATCCGCGGTCGGCGCCCATGATCGCCTCGTAGCTCGGCCCTGCCCATCACGCTCGATGAAACTCGGGCGAATCAACTTGTCCGTCGCGGGATCAAAACCAGACGCTTGAAGCAACATGCCGTCGGCATCATCGGTAAACCGAATTGGAAACGCATCGATGGTGTCCTGATTGGACGTGTTGTGCGACCGCAGCAAACGCGTAGCCAGTTGGGGCAGAATGAATTCCTGATTGATGGCCTGCAAGACACCCAGACCCACGGCAACCGCCACGAATGGCATCGCAATGCGGCGAAGGCTCAGCCCAGAGGCCACCAGCGCAACCAGTTCACGATGCCGACTCATCTGCGCCAACGTGAAACACATCGCGCCAACCAGAACCGCCCCATACAACCACGCATAGAACTGCGACAGTTGCGGAAGGTGATACCCGATTGCATAACCCATCGCTGTAATCAACCGTGGCATCCATCCAGCATCTTCGCCGAGCGACTCTTCAGCCAACTTCATGAACTCATCCAAGTTCAGAATGACATCAATCGTGGCCGCAAAGAGATACAGCACCGCAAAGAGCAGCACAAAGTTAGCCAGCAACCTTCCCGCAATGTGGCGATCAATGCGTTTCATTACTCAGTGCCTGCCCAACCGATGCCAGCCCACCGCAATGATGCCTGCGAGCACAAGATTGCCGCTCCACAGCACCAACCATCCACCAACCTCATCCCCCTGACGCATGAAGCTGCTCCCGCCAGAAATCAGAACCAAATTGAGCAGTGATGGAATGAACGCCACCAGATAAATCGATAGCGGTTGCGCATGACGCATGTTGAGCGCCAATATCGCACCGAGCAATGGTAGCAATCCCGCTGAGAAAGCAACCGCCCATCGACGCCAGAGTCGGCTGACAACCTGGCCATGCAAATTGGAAATCGATCGATCCATCAGTCGCAGCGCTCGCTCCACACGCGGCGCTTCATCGGCGACTTCCTTTGCATGCGTCAACATCGCCGCGCCGTCGTCTTCAATTTCACGAGCTACCATCGGATCCAGTGGCAGTGGTTCAAGATTAGCCACAGTTACCGACGCACGATGGTTTTCACGTGGGCCGCTGGGCAAGTCCCGAACTTTCACATCGTTTAGTTGCAAGACCAAACGTCGCTTGCTCACGTCAAAGCCGGAATCCTGCACCTCCAGAAACGCTTTCGACGAAACGAATGCCCGCTGTGGATCGCCCTGCCGACTCCGCTCAACGATTCGCACCTCCCGCCCAGAAGGGGCCAGCAACTTACCGTTTCGAATCCCCGTGGCTTCAACAAGCCAATCGTGGCCGTGCTCATCGGCGCTCTTGAGTAGCACCGAGCCACGCTGTGTCAACTGATCGGCAACGGCCTGTTGCTCCGACCACTTTCGAAGTTCGTCTCCGACGCCTTGCCGATACTTTTGAACCTCTGGGAATCGCTCCGGTGATGCATCGACCTCCAGCAACTCTCCAAAAGTCATTGCCATAGGCTCGGTGCGTTCAGGCATCGGAACTGGAATGGCGTGCGTCGGCTCGATTCGAGGAAATCCTCGAAGCCCGCCACCGGACGCATCCCACGACACCGCATCGTCCATGGCCATGCGAATGAGTACAACACCATCGCGTTCGTGTAAATCTAATACCGCGCCAACCGCCGATACGTCCGAGTCGATCGAACCATCGCGATTCATTTGAGCTGCCACCATGCGGCGCAATTCAATCCGCTCGAATGCATTGCTGTCGGAAGGGTGCTCGATCACCCGCATCGACTCCGCCCAGATCTCCATGTCGCCAAACCGAATCGGACGTCCCTTGTCGACCGAGTGCTGCAACATCGCCGTCACATCACCGGCGAGCACTCGCCCCATCACCGCGTAGGTCCGCGGAATAAAAATCTGCACCATGATCATCATCGCCAAGACCAACACAATGCCAAGCACGATGACTGGCATCAACACCGACACGTATCGCAAGCCCGACGTGGACATCGCCAAGACCTCGTTGTCCGAAGCCATCCGATGCATCACAATGGTCGCCCCAAAGCCCGCAGCAAAGGGCACCGCATACTGAGACATGGGCACCATGGACAAGGCCACATACTTGATGGCCTGGGCCACCGAAAATGGCGCCTCGCCGGTCAGCGGCTTAATAATGGCCCCGAATGCAATCACCACCACCAACACGGCAGCCGTGAGGGCGATCACGCGAAGCAATTCGGCCAGCATGTGCCTGTAAAGCCGAGTCGGCATCTGCACAGTATCGCTGACTGGAGCCCTCGCTGCCGGGCTGGTGGGTCTGTACGGCCTGATCCACGCCTTTCGCCACAAGGACCCAAAGCACGCTTGGGTCCACCACTAAAGAATCCGACCTTGAAAGGTAGACACCGATACAGGAACCCTATCCCCGTGCGCCCTCGGACCGCCCATCACATCCCAACACCCAAAGTGACGCCCGGGCCTACTCCAAAGGGCACCCGCCGCGGTCTGACCCTGCTGGAATCGCTCTTGGCTGTGGCCGTCCTCCTCTTGGTGACCACCGCGGTCATGTCCGCCCTGACCGCCGGACGCGCCCAATCCGCCGCCGGACGACGGACCGTGGCAGCCACGCTGGCCTGCGAGATGCTTATGGCGAGAATCACCGGACTGGATCCCGCAACCTGCGACACCGATGAAACGTGGTACAAGGCCTTCACCGATCCAGCCGAGAGTGGAGGATGGAATGGGCACACTGAATCGCCCGGCGACATCCGCGCGGGCAACTCACCAGTACTCCAACTGCTGCCACCGGACTACCAAGACTTCTCACTCACAGTCACCACCAATCAAGGCACGCATCTGGTCGGACCTCCCCTGTCTGTGGCCATTCAAGGCGTCGATCTGCGAGTTGATGCCGCAGATAAACAAGATCGACCGCTGGCCAGCATCTCTCGCTTCGTTCCGCTCCCACAAGTGCTGGAGCCGGGGTCATGACACCAGTTCGACGTGGCATGACGCTACTGGAATTGTTGCTGGCGATCACCATTACCGCCACCGTGGCGCTTGGCATCGTGGGCATGACCTCGGCACTGACCGATGGCATCATGGACCAACACGACACCCGCGCATCCGTTCTGCGAGCTGGCGTGTCGCAATCTCGCGTGTCCGCCTACATTGCACGGTCACGGTGCCTTTTGGATCTGGAAGAGGATCGAATCGTGCTGTGGCTTGAAGATGCCGATGGCGATGAAGCCGTCGACGGCGTCGAAGTGCGGTGGTTGGAATGGAATCCTTCACGAAAGACCGTCACCATCAGCTGGTTCGCTGACCCAGGGGAGATCCTCGAAGAGCCATTTGCAGATCTGGCCAACACAGACTGGTGGGCCCAGCAGCAGGCGTACGGCAGGATGTCCAGCCTGCAAAGTGGCAGCTTGGATCTGGCCGGGGGCATCACCGGCTGGGCCTTTGACGCAGACTTGAGCACAACACCCCAAAACCGACGACTCGCAGCGTTGCAACGCCGAACCGTCATGGCCACCTATGACATCACGGTGTCCAACACCACACGACAACACTGCATTGGCGAGTCGGTTCGCCGACATCAACTGCCCGATGGAGGAGACGGATGAACAGGATGAGACGAACACCGCCACAACGACGCGGCATCGCGATGCTCTTGGTGCTGATTTCGATGGCCACCGCCATGACGCTCGTCATGGGGTGGTTGGCCTCACAGGACAACTCCGCGCTGGTAGGCGCCAACTCCGCCCGCGCCGCTGGAGCACGAGCCGCAGCACAGAGTGGGCTTGACTTGGCAGCGGCTATTCTCCAATCCGAAGCCCCTTGGCAAGACGTGCATCAAGATGGCCTGTTGCTTGACCACCACGACATCGGAGGAGGTGTCGTCAGTGTGCTCCTGATGGACGAAACAACCGGGCAAGCACCGACCAGTGCAACGAGTTTGCTTTCCATCGAAGCCACGGCCACTCTGGATGGCATATCACAAACAGCTTCGGCGCTGGCCACCATCCACCCCTTTGATAATGCAACCCAAGGAGATCTCAGTGGGTACGCCATCTGGACAGATGGCTCACTACGCATTTCCGGAAACGCCAGAGTGCGGTCATGGTCCGACTCGGGACAGGGCGCTCGCGTACTAGCCTGCCTTGGCGACCTCAATGTCACCGGACGCGCTCGGCGCGACTTCAACACCGGCGACATCCGCCTTCACGGCGAAAATGATGACAACGGCGACACGGCATCCCGCATCGCAGCGTTTCCGTTGGCCCTTGGCTCAATGGGGCTGGCACAAGCGCCTCCCCCACCGCATGGTGATGGGAACACCACCGCCGATGGGCTGACGCTTGCCAACAACGAACACCATGAAATGCAGGGAAGCCTGTCCATCAGTAACAATGTAGTGCTGGAACGCAATGCGGTGCTCCGGATCATCGGATCTGCCGATATCGTGATCGACGGCGATCTTGTCATGGAACAAGGAAGCAGCATCCAAATTGATCCCGGAGCACTGGTTCGAATCGTCGTCGACGGCGATGTCGATCTGACCGGGGCCATCATCGGCATCGCCCAGTCGCATCGTCGCGGCAGTCAGGTCTGGCAACAACGCCACATCGACTGGACCGACCCAGAACGCATCATGTTGTTGTCCACTGGAGATGATCAAGTTGAATGGGACTTCGACCGCGGCACCCTTGTGCAAGGCATCATCGAAGCGCCTGGATGTGATCTCACCATCGATCGCTCCACGGTGCTCGGTCGAGTCGCAGCAGAAGATGTCGTCCTCAAACGTGGGAGTAGATTGTTCTACGACCATCGCATAGACAGTCGTACAGGACTCTCGGCCTTGACGGAACTGTCCGACCGACTCGATCTGATGGACCTCCACGACGGCGGTCTTGACCAGTGGGCACGCGCCGACATGCTCGAACGACTTGGCGCCATGCTGTCGTCACCTGAGTCTGTCCGCATTACCGCACCAGTCGATGGGTGGTGGGTCCACCGGCCAATCCCCATTGACTACGTCATGCGTCGATGTGGCGGTGATGTCACAAATTGGGAAAACACGGCGATGGCAGCGGCCAATGACACCGGTGATCACCCATGATTCGCCGCGGCTTCACTTTGATTGAAATGCTCTTGGTACTGACGATTCTCTCGATCATCGCGGGCATCGTGCTGCCCATGGCACTTGCCTCCAGTGCCGGATTGGCAGACTCCACCGCCCGATTGCTATGGTCGGATCTCGAACACGCTCAGGTGCTGGCCGTCGCGAGGCCCAATACGCGAGTCGCGCTGCAGGTTGATGCCGATGGGCTTGGATGGCGACTGGTCGACCTTAACGCCCCAGAAACCCCCCTGCTTGATGCCATCGACGATGGGCACAACGCCCGTTCGCTCGCCGTACGATTCGGACATGGACGCGGCGCAGCCTATCAGGACACCACAGTCGGACCGGCGGGTCGAGCCATTGTCTTTGATGCGCTCGGCGGGCTGGAAATTCCTGGCGGTCCAGACCAAACACTGACCGTCACCGGACCGCTAACGACCCGAATCGTCGTGGTCAATCCCGACACGGGGTTCGTCAGCGTTCTGTCGCCGTAAACGAGGCTGACCCGACCACCCGGCCGTGGCCAACCGTTGATGCATCATTGAAGACGAATGGACCTTGCCGACCATTGAGATGCAGCAGCACAATCGTGTCATCATCGCGAGCATGCGTGTGGGCAGGCGTAAAGCCCTCGCCCTTATAGCGATCGACCGATGACACCCGCACCTCATCAATGGTGCCATTAAAACTCGACACCGGATGACCGTTCCGATCAACTTCAGAACCAATCATGAGTGGCAATGCATTGACACGACGAACTCCTTTGGCTGGAACAGTTGCCACAAGATCTCCATTAATGTAGAGCGCCGCAGTTTGCCCATCATGCACTCCCGCGACATGATGCCACTGTGTCATCGCAATCGGATCCGCCGCGCGAGCGATAGCGTACCCATTGCCCACATACACCCAAAACGATGGCTTGCCATCCTCGATGAATAAGCCGAATTCCGACTGCTCGGTCTTGGCCACAATGCCCCGCGCGCCATCGATGGGATTCGGGGCAATCCACGCTTCAACCGTCATCGGCCCACGGCCAATAGCGTCCTGAGACAGTGGCATCCGAACCGATCCAGTACTGCCGTCGAGCGTCAAGATGCCAGCACGATCCTTTTTGGTAAGACTCCCAGGGCGAACTGCCAACTCGACACGCTGGGGCGGCAGCGTCCAAGCCGTTCCGTCGATCTCGACTTCCGCCTGGGCTCGAACCACCGGTGCGGTCCATGAGGCGTCCAGTGGCCCAGGGTGGTACACCGACAGCCGAATCTTCGTCTCTGATCCCGCCTCCACGCGTTCGTGCAGGTGATCTGGGGCCATCGACCATCGTGTATCGTCAGAGTCTGGCCAGACGGACCACGTCACCGGCCACGACTCGTCCGACCGGAGGGTCAGTACTGGCTCGGCATTGACCCATCCTGTTCCATCCACTTCCAGCACCATCCCAATCGTCGCGCCCGCGGCGAGCAGGCGATCAATGGCTTGAATATGGTCTGCGGTCAAGGCCCGAGGGTCGATCACGCTGCCCACGGGCAAGGTGGCCTGCGCGATGTGGTCGTCACGCACCGTCACCAGATTGATGTGATGCATGTGCCCGGCCGCTGGAACCTCACGAGGCAAATGACCACCGACGGTGGCCAGCGACAGGTACTCGATGCCATCACGCCAACCGTCGTGCTTGAGTTGATGCACGTGCCCGGCAAATACGGCGGTCACATTGCCAGCATCAGCCAACATGCGATGGACCGATTCCCAGTCGTCGCCGTAGTTACCACCACGCCAACGCGGATGATGACAGAACACAAAGACGTGCCGCTTGTCTTCCGCCTCATCAAGCGTCTGCTGCAACCACTGTTTTTGTGGCTCACTCATACGCTGACTGGCCGGATTCCCAAAGGAGCGCTGTCCGGTCTCGGGATCTCCCTCGTCGGTGTAGAGCACGATGAATCGACAACCCTTGTGATCAAACGAATACCACAGCGGTCCAAACCACGCCTCATAATCACCCTCGTGCTCTTCTGGCGGTCGACCCGCTCCACGCCAGTACACATCGTGATTGCCTGCTACGGGAAACCACGGGCACGACAGATCGTCCATGACTTCACGGAACTGCGCCGCTTGGGGCAGCCACTGGGCGCGGGTGTTGTACCCCTGCACCAGATCACCCACGGTCATCACCAAGTCTGGCTCGATCAGATTGGTATCACGGACGGCCTGCGAGAGCACCGCAATTCCTTGGGCCGGACCACCAGTGCGATCGCCATAGACCACGAAGGTGAACATGTCATCTTCTTGAGGAACCGACGGCATGACTTGAGCAGTTGTTCGGCTGGTCTGGATTCTCGGTGGCGTATCGCTTGTCACACCACAGGCCAGAATCAGCCCCGTTATCAATATTGTGATCATGCCCGGCAGTGTCGCATGTTCACAGGCAATTCGCCAGATTACTCAAGGCGGGTACCATGCATCGCATGACCATTGCCCTTGTCCGACCAGTCAGTCGCTCTATTCAGGACTGCGAACTGACCCACATGAACCGCGAGCCGATCTGCTACGAAACGGCACGATCGCAGCATGAAACCTACGTTCAAGCCCTTCGTTCACTTGGCGTGAGGGTCATCGAATTGGATCCACTGCACCACCACCCAGATGCCGTCTTCGTCGAAGATATTGCCGTAGTCTGCGATGACATCGCCATTCTCACCAGACCCGGCGCCGAGAGTCGTCGCGGCGAGGTGGAGTCCATTATCGACGTACTTGGCAAACACCGCATCGTTGCGGCCATCGAGGCTCCTGGGACGCTCGAGGGCGGCGATGTGCTGCAAATCGAACGCACCTTCTTCATCGGCCGCTCTTCACGCACCAATGACGAGGGCATCGACCAGTTTCGAGCACTCGTGGCACCTCACGGATATCAGGTCATCGGAGTCAAGGTGCCCGGCGCCCTACACCTCAAGACGGCCGCTACCTATCTCGGAAATGGACAGTTGCTGGCCAACCCGGAGTGGATCGACATGGACGCCTTCGCCGGCCTCGAGCTAATCGCCGTTCACCCCGACGAACCGTTTGCTGGAAATGTCGTTCGCATCGGCGATGTCATGCTCTTCCCCGAACGATTCACCCACACAGCGGGCCGACTGGAAGCTCGAGGACTGTCGCTGGTCTTGGTCCCCAGTTCGGAACTGGCCAAAGCCGAGGGCAGCCTGACGTGCAAGAGCGTGGTGTTTACCGCGAACCGCTGACACACCCTACTTGAGTCCATATTCCTTGAGCTTTCGATAGAGCGTTCGCTCGCCGATGCCCAAAATCTCAGCCGCCTGCTCGCGGTTGGCACCGGTCATGATGAGGGTCTGCCGAATCGCTTCCTTTTCGAGCCGATCAAGCCCAACACCCGCAAGGCTACCTAGGTGCAGGTGTTCGTCGTCCTCATGAAGGCGAATGTCATCGGGCACATCACGCACATCAATGACACTCCCCTCGGTCATGACGATCATTCGCTGCACAATATTAAAGAGCTGGCGAACATTGCCCGGCCAGTTGTACGAAAGCAACCGCATCATCGCTGGCTCACTGAAGTCCGGTGCCGGACGATCCATTTCGGCTGCATATCGACCGGCCGCGTGATTCACCAGCACCGGAATGTCCTCTCGACGTTCCCGCAGTGGAGGCAGATGTATTTCTGCGCCGTTGATACGAAAGTACAGATCCTCCCGAAACCCATCGTCATCGATCATCGTGCGAAGATCACGATTGGTCGCACTGACAAATCGCACATCCACGTGTTGGGCCGCGTTGGTCCCAAGTCGGACGACCTCGCCGCTTTCAAGCACGCGGAGCAATTTGGACTGCATCGGAAGGGGCATGTCGCCAATCTCGTCGAGAAAGAGTGTGCCCTGATCTGCGTACTCAAATACACCTTCACGGTCTTTGTCGGCCCCGGTAAAGGCTCCACGAGCATGTCCGAACAACTGGTCTTCAAGCAGACTCTCACTCTGACCAGCGCAGTTGAAGGCCACGTATCGCTTGTTGGCTCGCTTGGACTGGCTGTGCAGCGCCTGCGCGACGAGTTCCTTACCGGTGCCGGATTCGCCCGTGATGAGCACGGGAATGGTGCTTGGCGCCACCTGCCGAATGGTTGTGATGACCTTGCGAATCGCCGGCGAGTCGCCAATGATGCCTTCAAAACCGTGCGCGGCGTCAATCTTGGTTTGCAGCCGCGTGTTGGCGTTTCGAAGCCGTACCGTTTCAATGGCCCGCTGCACGAGGTTTCGATAGACCTCTAGGTCCAGCGGCTTCTCAATGAAGTCATACGCCCCACCCTGCAAAGCCGCCTTGGCTGTGGCAATGTCGCCATGGGCAGTGACCATGATGGCTTCGGCATCGGCTTGGTGCTCACGGGTGTACGCCAGCACCTTGAGGCCGGAATCTTCCTCCTCCATCGACAGGTCAGTGATGACGACATCAAAGTTGCCGTATTGCAACTCCTCTAGGGCCGCAGCAGCACTCGTGACGATCGTGCACACGTGGCCAAGGCGTCGAAGTGCTTCGGCCATGGTGTCGGCGTGATCGGCCTCGTCATCGACAATGAGAATTTGGGCATGGACGACATCATGAAGATCGCGTTGGCTCATGGCCGAAAAGGATACGGCAGCGAAGCGTTCGACGCCGTACTATCCGGTGCCCAGCAGGACCCTTCGGATGCCACTTCCAACCACCATGCCCATCGACGATATCCACCTCCCTGAACCTGGCGCCTCAATTTGGATGACGGGCATCGGCGGATGTGGCATGAGCGGACTGGCCCGAATGCTCGCGGCCCGCGGTTTTGATGTCGCTGGCTCGGACATGACCGACAGCGAGGTCGCCAGAGCCCTCAAAAAAGAGGGCATCGACGTCCACATCGGTGAGGTAGCCCTTCCAGATGGAGTTGATCTGGTCATTCGGTCTGCCGCGGTGCCCGACGACCACCGCGATGTACTGGCCGCCCTTGAACGCCACACCCGGTGCCACTTCTATGCCGACGCGCTGGGCATGGTGCAGCAGGATCGGCTTGGCGTGAGCATTGCAGGAACGCATGGCAAAAGCACGACCGCAGCCATGCTCGCGTGGATTCTCACCGAGGCAGGCCTTGATCCGGGCTTCATCATCGGCGCGACGTGTGGGCAACTCAATGGCGGCAGCCGTACCGGTGGCGATACCGTTCCAACAGGTCCACATGCTGGCGAACCTGCCATACTCATCACCGAGGCATGTGAGTTCAACAGGTCCTTCCACCGTCAGCGACCAACCATTGGCCTGATCAACAATGTCGAGGAAGATCACCTTGACATCTATGGCTCAATCGAGTCAATCATCGAAGCCTTTCGTGGATTCGCCTCGCTCATCCCACCGGCCGATGCGGGCGGCGGATTGCTGATCGCCCATGATGGCGCCCACCGGCAACTCATCACCCCATCACTGGATTGCCACGTATCCACCTTCGGGTTTCATCCAGAGGCCGATTACCAAGTCGTATGGGATGCCGCCGCGCAGCGTGCGGGCATCTTGCGTGAAGGTATGTGGGTCACGCAGTGGACCAACCAGATGCCCGGAGCTCACAACGCCCTCAACTCGGCTGCAGCCGTCATTCTGGCCCATAAACTCGGCACCGAGTGGGATCAAGCCGCCCAAACCGCCGGTGAGTTTGCCGGGCTCCATCGTCGCATGGAACGACTCGGTGAGTTTCCGACCCGTGATGATGGTGATGCCACCGTCTTCATCGATTACGGGCACCACCCCACCGAAATCGATCACACCCTTCGAGCGCTTCGCGCCGCAGAAGATCCACAGCGACTGGTCTGTGTCTTCCAGCCACACCAACACATCCGCACACGCTTCTTATTGGATCAATTCGCCGAGTCTTTCTCCGCCGCCGATGAAGTCATCGTGCCTGAGATCTACTTCGTGCGTGACTCTCAAGCCGAACGAAAACGCATTACAAGTGCTGATCTAGTCGAACGGTTAACGCAGCGTGGTGTACAAGCCCACCATGTGCCCGACTTCGACGAGATCCTCTCACAACTGCGGACCGACCTTCGCGGCGGCGATCTACTGGTTGTCATGGGCGCCGGTCCAGTCTGGACCATTGGCCGTGACCTCATGCTGGAATCACCCTGACCAATGCCTGCACGCTCTTCACTGCTGGGTGACATCGATGTAGATGTCACGCTCGATGCGCCAATCGGCGCTATGACGTGGTACGGCATCGGGGGGCGAGCGGACATGCTCGTCTCGCCGCACCACACCGATGCCCTAGTTACGCTTCTCCAACGATGCCGCGATGAAGACATGCCCGTGCGAGTCCTTGGTGGTGGTGCCAACTTGCTTGTTGATGATGCCGGCGTGGATGGAGTCGTCGTGCGACTTGACCACGAATGGTTTCGTGATCTGCAATTCAATGCCTCCGGCGACGTCACCGCCGCGCAAGTATCAGCAGGCGTAGATCTTTTCAGACTCGTACAGGATCTCGGTCGTCGTGGATTGGCCGGTCTGGAAATGATGGCGGGCATTCCTGGCACGGTTGGCGGCGCTGTACGCATGAATGCTGGAGGAAGTTGGGGTCAGTTCAGCGATCGACTCGACACGATCACCGCTGTGGACTTCAATGGGCAGTTCCGAACGTGGGCGGCCGATGATCTGGCGTTTCGATATCGCGACAGCAACCTGCCTCCGTGCATTGTCACCTCGGTCGTCCTCTCGCTGCAAGAAGACGACCCCATCACGGTGCGCGACCGCATCAAACGCATCTTCCAACACAAACGGGCCAGCCAACCAATGGCCGATCACAGCGCCGGGTGCGCCTTTCGCAATCCGATTGAGGCCTCGACCCAGCGGCACATTTCCGCTGGGCGACTCATCGACGAAGCGGGGCTCAAAGGACACAGCATCGGCGGCGCGATGGTCAGCGACCAGCACGCCAACTTCATCGTTGCCCAGCCTGGCGCCAGCGCCTCGGACATTCGCCGCCTGATCGACGACGTTCGAACTCTCGTATTCCAACGACATGGAATCGAGTTGGAAAGCGAAGTTGTGGTGTGGCAACGTGGAGATCGACCGTGACGCTCCCCCACGTCGCTGTCCTCATGGGTGGCCCCGACGGCGAACGAGAGGTCAGCCTCGCCTCAGGTCGAGCAGTTTCGCAGGCGCTGCGTGATAGCGGTCTTCACGTCGATGAGCATGATCTGGACACCGTCACGGCGGACATGCTCCAGCACATCGACGCAGACGTGTTCTTTCCAGTTTTGCATGGCCCGTGGGGTGAGGGCGGTCCACTGCAGGAGGTACTCGCAACCGACGGTCGTCCTTTTGTTGGCAGCGATCAGAAGGCTGCAGCCCTGTGCATGGACAAGGCACGCACCAAACAATTAGCATCAACGCTGGGTATTCCCACGCCACAATGGCATGTCACCGACACCCCTAACGTAACACCCGACATCACCCCACCGGTAGTCGTCAAACCCAATGCCGATGGGTCAAGCCTGGGTCTTCACCTCTGCAACGATGTCGATGCCATGATGATCGCCGTGCGTGACGTACTCACGGACCATCAAATGGCATTGATTGAACATCGCATCACCGGTCGTGAATTGACAGTCGGGATCGTCGATGACCAAGCGTTGCCCATCATCGAAATCAGGCCCTTCGCTGGTGTGTACGACTACGAGGCCAAGTACGACCGAAACGACACGGCCTATCTGATCGACCCCCCGCTTCCTGCTGGCATGGCCGCAGACATGTGCCAATGGGCCATTGCTGTATGCCGCCAAGCTGGAGTGCGAGACTACGCTCGGGTGGACTTCATGGTGGACGACTGTGGATCGTGGTTGTTGGAGGTCAACACCATTCCAGGGTTCACCGCCCACTCGCTCTTGCCCAAGGCCGCTGGGGCTCATGGTTGGGACATGCCCTTTCTATGCCGCAAACTGGTTGACTTGGCGACCGCCAGAAACAGTATTTCAGGTTGAGAATTGAGGTCAGAGCCGCCTTTTGGCCGATACACCAGTTCGCAGTACATGAGCCGAACTACACGACGATCACAGACTTCCAAGCCGGGCCCCAGAGCTCGCATGGCCTCGCTGGCAATCGCGATGATGCGTGGTGCCTTCCGTGGAGATGGTCCCACATGGTTGCTCCTCCTAGCCTTTGTCCTCGCCGCGGCAATTGCCACGCCAATGCTTCGCCGGATCGTAGCCTCCGAGCAGGCTCACGCCGGAGAGGTGCGATTTGTTGAAGCACCGAATTGGGTTGGCCAGTCGCTCATCGATCACCTCGGGCGAGTGGTCGCCAGACAGGTCACCGGTGACGCACTATCTCGCGAGGACCTCATAGCCGCCCGCGATGCGTTAGAACGCTCCGGTTGGTTCGAATCGGTCACGCAGGTCCGACGAGACGTACAGGGTGGTATCGATGTACAGGCAGTCTTCTTGCAACCATCAACCGTTGTGACCGACGACTTTGGGGACGTCATCATTGATGCCACGGGGCGGCCACTGCCTGAAGGCAGCCAAATAGCCCAAGGGAAACCGGTCATTCGCATCGTCAATCCGCGAGAGAATCGCCCACGCCGCCCGGGGCGTCCGTGGCCTGGCGACGACATGGTTGCGGCCATGCGGCTTCATACGCTTCTGGAAAGTCACCAATGGGCTGGACAAGTCACGTCGATCGACCTGACGGAATTCGATCAAAGCGGTAGCCTTCTGATTCGAACCAACCTGCCTTCCACGTTTCAGTGGGGGTCTGCCCCAGGTGAAGAAACCCCACTCGAGTCGCTGGCAGCACACAAGATTCAGTGGCTCGACCAGTTCTATCGCGACCACGGTCGAATCGATGCCCACCATAAGGGCGTGATCGATCTGCGGAGCGGTTCTCACGTGCTGGCAAACTAGACGTGTTGGCATCCGCACCGGAAGTCGCTGCAACAGGCTTACAGGTGTGGGCTCCAGGCGTTCTGATGACCCTGCACATCTCGCTGGTGATTCTGATGCTGTGCATCATATTGCTCCGCCGCACCGGAAACAGCGACACACGACTTGCCTGGATTGTGTTTGTAGTACTGGCTCCGTTCGTGGGGGCCCTGGCCTATCTGTTCTTCGGAGGGCAGCGGATTGGTGGACGGCGACGAAGACGCCATCACGATATCCACAGCAAACTGTTCCACATGCGAACAGACGACGTGCGATCTCTGCAAGCCTCTGTCGCCAATATTCCTGAACCATGGGCGAGGATCTTTTCGCTCGCCGGAGCGGTGACTGACACTGATGTGAACGGTGGTCACGAACTGCAATTGACAGGCCAACCAGAAGACTTCGCCAACGAGTTCATTCGCGAAATCGATGCCGCAACGGACACAGTCCATATCTTGACCTACATCTACCTCGATGACGAGGTCGGCCAACTCGTCGCTACCGCCCTGAGTAAGGCTGCCAAACGCGGCATCATGGTTCGGCTGCTGGTTGACTCAGTCGGTTCGCGAGGCTTTCTAAGAAGCAAGACGTGCAATCAACTCAAAGTCGATGGCGTCCACATTGCCGAAATGCTGCCTGCGCGGATCCTCCGCGTGCTGTTCTCTCGCATGGACATCCGAAACCATCGCAAGATCGCCGTCTTTGATAATGCCATCGGTTGGGTCGGTAGCCGAAACATCGCATCTCCATCATTTGCGCCCAAGGCCCATTTTGCACCGTGGGTTGATTGCATGGCCCGCATCAAGGGTCCAGCCGTCCATGATCTACAATCGCTCTTCTTGGAAGATTGGTGCCTGGCCACCGGCGAGATTCGACATGAGTATCTATGTGCCCCATCGGTACCCACGCAAGGGCACGCGTGCTGCCAAGTCATGGGAACAGGGCCCAACTGCAACAACGAAGCGCTCCAGCAAATCCTGCAGACATGCTTTCACGCTGCGCAGCGTGAGATCATCCTCACAACCCCGTACTTTGTGCCCGACGCTGCCACTGAAGCAGCGCTTCGCGGTGCCTCGCTACGTGGCGTTCGAACCCTGCTTATCGTGCCAGCCCGCAATGACTCCTTCCTCGTGTCCCTTGCCAGTCGAAGCCACTATGCCTGCCTCATCGAGGCTGGTGTTGAGATTCAAGAATTCACGGCTGGCTTGCTGCACGCAAAGACCATGACGATCGATGGATCGCTGTTCATGCTGGGCTCGGCCAATCTGGACCGCCGAAGTTTGGAACTCAACTTTGAGGTCTCGATGCTCGGCTGGTGCCCTGAATTTACAAGCACGCTCCGGTTCCTCCAGACCTCATATCTCAACGAGTGTGAGCAGGTTGATGCTGCCAAGTGGGTCCGCCAAAGAGCCCTCCCGCGAATGTGGTACAACCTCGCGGGCCTATTCAGCCCCCTTCTGTAAGGCCTCGGAGCCACATAGGCCCCAAAACTCTTTCTGATCGCAAATTGCTGGCTTGTGCAGACTTGCCGCTGGACGTAGAGTATGGCTTGGAAGAATTGCCTCCTCAGGCCACTAGGAAGAGACGCATGCGAGATCGACATCCGGGACTTTTGTGGTGCAGCGCCTCCGCCGTGGCAGTTGCCATGGCGAGCACTGTCCACGCTGGATGGGCTTCGGTGGTCGTCAACGGCGCCGAAACATTGATTCACTCCGTCAACATGCCAAACCTTTTGTCGGATCCGGGGAATGTCTTTTCTAATGCAGATGTCGACGCCCTACACGACTCACTCAACAACGGTGGCGTCGACACACTGGGGTACTTGACAATGGTTCTGGCCGAAACAGCCCGCGGCACGTCATTGGTGCTATTGACTGATGGCCCCGGCACTCCGATCACAGTTCCCAATGACTCCCTGCTTGGCGTTGAAGCCGTCTGGGATGGCACAGACACCAGCCTGATCAATCTCGATGGTGGCGGCAGTTGGACGGTCACCGACATAGGTGGTGGGACACAGGTTGGCGCAGGTGCCATGCAATGGCTGCACGAGTGGAGCTACGAGGCGCTGACGATTACGGAACTGTCCCAAGGCCAAAGTGTCATGATGAACATGTACGACCTGGGGATGGTCGACATGTACGAGCAAGTCTTGCAACTCGTCTCCTTCACGCAGAGCGATGAGTGGTCCGTGCTGTCGACCTACTCATTCAACGAGGAGTCCACCATCACGGCCAACACAACCATCTTGACCGTCCCCGGCCCGATGACCATTGCCCTGCTGGCGATGGCCGGCCTGCGACGTCGCCGACGCTAAAGTTCGCCCGATCTATGAAGCGAAGCCACGCCCGGCTAGCACGGCCCCCATGCGCCAATCACCATGAGCAAGTCATCAACATTGACAATGCCGTCGTCGTTGATGTCGGCTTCATTGGGCCCGGTCTGACCGTAGTTACCCAGTACCAGCAAAAGATCGTCCACCGCCACGTCACCGTTGCCATCGATATCGGCTGGGCAGGGAGATTCATTGCAGATAGATAGATCATCGCAAGTGGTGCCAGGGCCAAACCAGGACCCACCAAAGAGATCGCAGTCGTTCTGTTCCAATACGAAGCAGTCTGCTCCATTGTCGGTGCAGCAGGCCCCGGTCGGTGCCGGGCAATTGGTCATCGCGCAGGTGGTGCTATCGCCTTGGAACTGCCCTGCCGCATCGACACAGTCTTCTGGCGTCATCGTGTCCATGCAGGAGCCGTCCGGAAGACAACATGCACCCTCCGGGAAACAAATGAACGTACTGCATGACTCATCGAAGTGCCATGTTCCTCCGAAAGCGGCACAGACATCCGCTTCGGAGTCTATGCAGTTTCCGCTTGAGGGCACACAGCACGCCCCTTGTGGTTGCGGGCAACTCACTGCATCGCAACTTGTGTCGTCCCCCTGATAGATCCCGCCTTCCAGATTGCAGGTGTCCTGAGTGGCAACTGAACATGACCCATCAGACGCACAGCACGCACCTGAGACTGGGGCACACCCATAGGGTGTGTAGGTGCTGCGAAGTACCCAATCACCGCTTGGCGTACAGATGCCTGGTAATTGTTGAAACGTCGTCCACCCTTCACCACACACACAAAATGCGCCCGTCACCATGTCAATCAAGTTGCCCGAAGCCGACTCAAGCCCACTGACATCCGTCGTGGGAAAGGCGTTGGCATTGCTCGGCGGCGATGAGATACACGGGCTTCCTGGTTGATTGTGCGCGATGACACGAAAGGCCACCGTATAACTGTGCGATCCATTGTCTGAGATGTAAATCTGTTCCGGGTCATTTGGGTCGATGTGAAACTGAACAATCGTGCCGGAGGTTCCTGGTGGCATGATGAGATGTGGAATGATGAGGTCATCGGATTGAAACGAGCCCATCAAGAGGCCGCTGGACGGCGTGCCTTCCCAGATTTCGATGCCCCACTCAGTTATGGTCGCCTGAGTCGCACCAGCAGTTGCAAAGAGTATCTCCGCAAGATCAAATTTCAATGGGAAGCGATCGAGTGGTAGCGTCCACGACGCAGCCGCAGCCTCGCCCTGGGCAAAGCCTGCCTGAACGACGTACTGGCCCGGGCCAAAATCTGAGTCGGTATGGCTAATCGTTTCAGGCGGGCAGGCACCACGAAAGTGCTTGACGTCAGCCGTACCGGAACTGGGCGAATACACAATGCGAAGCACGCCGATCTGGTCAAGCCGAAGATCAGTCGCGTCAGCAGCATCCCAGCCAAATGCACAAGACGACACGCCAAGGGTCAATCCAACCATCACGGATCGATTATTCATGCCATCTCTACTCCAACTGTCGCCACCCAAGCAAGCTCCCACGCCTTCAGTATGACGCCAATCTACCTTGAGTCAACCATTGGCACGCCCAGAATCGGCCCTAAAGGCCTCGATCGCTTGGGCGATAGCACCAGCGACCAAGGAGGGTTCAAAGAGGGCGTTCTTCGCTGACGAACAGATGTGTGTCGCCACAGTCGTCGGGAACACACACAAAGGCATTCAGACTTTGCAGGAACGACTATCGCGAACAAGCAGGGCCAATACCAACGAAACGACTAATCCCACGGGAGATCAATTGGAATTGTCTTGATGGCAATAGCGATGAAGTGAGTGTATCGATCCATACTGCGATACGATGAGTCCAATGGGCCCTGCAAAAAACAACGATGGATTCAGCCGACGCGAACTCTTTCGTGGTCGGCTCTTCCAGCCGATTCGCGATGCGGCCGTCAGGGGGCTCACTCGCGGTGGCCTGACTCGGAACCACTCACTGGACATCTTGCAACGGCCACCGGGGGCTGTGGCCGAAGGTCAATTTCTGCAAACGTGTACCCGCTGCGGAGACTGCATCGCAGCCTGTCCACCGAGGGCCATTCGCATTGCTCCAGATTCCAGCGGACCACGGCGTGCCGGAACGCCATTCATCGATGCCATCAGGCAATCCTGTGTCATGTGCAGTGATACACCGTGCATCACCGCATGTGAGCCTGGTGTACTACGCCCGGAACTCCCACTGAAAATGGCCGACGCGTCCATAGGCCATCTGGCCTGCCTTGCCTGGCAAGGACAGCCGTGCCGACTGTGCGTGGATCAATGCCCGGTGGAGGGCGCCATAACGATGGATGAAGCAGACCGGCCAACGATCGTGTCGGATGTGTGTACTGGATGTGGTGTGTGCCTGCAGGTGTGCCCGGCCCCTCGCAATGCGATCGATCATCGTCCGGTGTCGTCCAGACCGTTCTGGAGCGGCTGACCGACGCCGGTCAGTCGAAAGCGAGTTGTCGAAGCAGGCCGCCGCGAAGACCCTGCTCATACACGCGACACTCGTGGGCATGCAGGCGGCGCAAAACTTGCCTCAAGATACACGCCCCTGGAACCAGTACCTCGGCGCGTGCCTTGGAGATCCCTGCATGCTTCATCCGCTCAGGGGTTGACCACGCTGCGAGCCGATCAGCCAACGTCGAAATGGTGTCCAAAGACACACATCGCCCCTCTACAGCAATCAACTCTGATGCGTTCAATGGCATGCCCATTGCGTCGATCATGGCCAAGGCGGTCACAGTGCCCCCGGTGGCGAAGACCACATTGGGTGTGGAAAGTGTGGGAGGCAGGTGCGCGTCGATCGCCGCATCAATCTCGGCTGTGAGGACCTTCTGTTGAATTTCATCAAGTTGACTGCCCGTACCGTGCAATTCCTTCAGTCGCACCGCGCCAACTGGAATGCTCGCCACACATTCGACGTTGCCAGTTCGGGCTACCGTGACTTCGGTGCTGCCCCCACCAACATCGATCAGTCCAAGTACACACGCATCCGTTCCTGGCGTTCCTTCCAAGGCCCGCAGCGTGAGCATCGCTTCTTCGTGTCCTGTCAATACACGAATGGTCAAGCCCGTCGCCTCGCGCACCGCCGTCAACAACGCTGATGCATCGGAAGCTTCTCGAACAGCGCTGGTTCCCACGATAGCGATGCTATGCGCCCCTTCACCGTGTGCGAGATCGACCAGTTCCTGCACACCCGCCACGACTCGCGCGATAGTTTCTTGCCCGACATATCCGGATCGCGTCACTGGGGCACCAAGTTGCACGTGTACACGGTGCTGGTCGATCACCGTGATCGTTCCATTCTGCGACACATCACCGACTGTCAACTTGAGGCTGTTGCTTCCGACATCAATCGCCGCAACCCGCTTGCTGGCTTGCTCATGCGCCATATTCAACGTCCGGGTGGGTGCACTGATGCCCTGCAACGGTGCTTCGCGTCACCCGGAAGCCTGGGCGCAAGGCCGCCGAGCCGATGCACCCGTCCGAGGTCAGCACGATGACGGCTACTTGGTCGTCCTTGGAAGGATTGGCAACGGCCTTGATTCGCTCGATCACCAAGTGGGCCGCTTCGATCGGACTGCTTCCTCGCCGAAGTGCATCGACAGCAAGAAATGCGCCGCAGGTCGCCGAGACCAATTCACCCACACCCGTCGCCACAGCAGCCCCCACCCCAGGATCCACATAGAGTCCGTGCCCGATGATCGGCGAGTCACCCACCCGACCTGGTGCCTTGAAAGGCATCCCGCTGGTGCTACACGCGCCAGCCATCACGCCATCACAGCCAATGGCCAGCGTGCCGATGGTGTCGTGCGGTCCTTGTACTTCGCCCCGCGTAAACAGTGCGCCATCTGGTGAGTCAACGGGGATGAGTGACTGATCGAGCCCCTGATCTGGCATCGTCCCGTCATGCTTCCACGCCGCCCACGTCGCATGGGCCGCATCGCTGCACATCGGCGTGGGTGCAATGCCATGGGCATCGGCAAAGGCATCTGCATCGGGGCCGACCAGCAGAATGTGCTTGGAGCCATCCATGACCTGCCGCGCCACGGTGACGGCATGGCGATGGTGTTGCATGGCTGCCACGCCACCCATGGATGCGGGCGAACGCATGATGCACCCATCCACAGTGACATTCCCATTGGCATCGGGCAAGCCTCCAAAGCCAACCGAGTCAATCTTGGGATCATCCTCCGCCGTTTGGCACACGGTCTCCACCGCATCGATGGCATCGCCACTGTCTGCCAAGGCAGGCCAAGCCGCTTCGTGTCCACGAAGGGCCATCGACCACGTGGACACCATGACAGGCACCTTGGGCACAGGCATGTGGCAAAGAATATCCTCGCGGTCATGACAATGCTCAAGATGCTGTGCCTAGCTGCCATACTTGTGCTGCTCGCCGGGTGTCACTCCCAGCAGTGGCGGTGTGATGTGGCGGTGATAGAACCCACCAACGACACCTTCATGGTCAAAGTCACGTTGGAAGAACGCTCAGGTTGGGCCGACGACTTCATGGTCTTTGCTGCTCCAAGCATTCTGATCAACAAGGGGCAGTCAGGCCAAGCGCTCATTGAGTCCGACGACCACACGCTTCAGGTAGATGTGGTGCCAAAGGGAGAATCGATCAAAGTGACCGTAACCCTCGATAACGACACCCTGCTGGTGACGTCGAGGGGCTCTGCTCGGGCTTCTGGTGGCTGAATTGACGCTCCAATGCGAATTCGGGCCCCGAAGAGGCTAAATTTCACTCAGATCGCTTGACGAATGGATCACTGCTGGCGACACTCGGTGCCGCTTCGTCCCGTTTCACCCGGGACGAGCCCTTTTTTGGAGACGACGATGGAATACATCACTGGCGACGACAAAATCCGGCTGGAAGCTGAACTCAAGGACCGCTTGGCCTCTGACACCGTGATCACCGAGCGAATTGCTCGAGCTCGCGAGATGGGTGACTTGCGGGAGAATGCCGAATACCACGCCGCTCGCGAAGAGAAGGCTATGAATCAGGCGAAGATGGACCTTATCAAGGAAAAACTCGCCAACGCTGTGGTAGCGGACCCAACCGACAAGCCAGATGATCTGGTGTTCTTGGGATCCACGGTCAAACTCCGTGACGTCGATACCGACGATGAGGAACTCTACAAGTTGGTGGGCGAGTCATCAGGACGATTCGACATGGACTATGTCGAAGTCACCAGCGGCTCGAATCTCGGCCAGTCACTCTTCAAAGCCAAGGTGGGCGAGACCATTCACGTCGATCTCCCACGAGGCGACAAGACGTTCGAGATCGTGGAGATTGTCGAGTAGCGTCATCCCTGGTAATAGGTCAGGATCAGCAACACATCGTTGACGTTGACAACGCCATCGCCGTTGAGATCTGCCGGGCAGCCTTGACACGGCCCCCATGATCCAATCAGGATCAAGATATCATTGACATCGCAAACGCCATCACCGTCGCAATCACCAGGCACCGCCGTGCCGTTGATGACAAAGGGATTGCTCGCACTGCCACCGACATTGCCATCACCATCGCGTGCCAACACTCGCAGGATGGCCGATTGTGATGACACATCGGGCACGACCCACGTCCAGGTTCCATCGTCCGCGGTCGCAGCGACCTGCGTCGCCCATGTCGCACCATCATCAGTTGACAGTTCGATGTCGACGTTGACCACGTCATGTTGTTCATCGTCAGACAGCCACTGTACTGCGACGAAATCGCCCGGGTCATAGGTGCCGCCTGTGGGCGAGAGCACGTAACTCGTCGGGTTGAGGCCGCCAACATGACGTGGCATGTGCATTGTGATGCAATGCATGACGCCTGCGGAGTAGGCCAGATTATCGCATACGATCTGCATAACTAGGCGGCCGGGCATGGCGGCTTGGGCGGCGGCCAAGGCCTGGTTGTCATACGTATCACTGATGTCGTTGTACTTGGGCAGCAGCACCAAGTCATTGCAGATCACCATATTGGTATAGGTATAGTGCGTCCAACCACTGACAAAGGCGGGCATACGTCGAACCTGCCACCCCAAACCAGCGTAGTAAGTCGCTGCATCATCGCAAATCTGATCCTGCGTACTACCCGAGTTATTGGGCCAGTCGCTGATGATGATGGACGCGTCACCGACAATCTGCATCCACATGTCGATGTGCTGCGTGGCATCTACCGATGTAGGAAATGCGTCGTGGATGTACGTTTCAACATTCTGGTAGTCACGCCAAACCCCAACGATGTCCGCTTGGCTCATACCCGGGTTCTCGTTGAGAATCAGTTCGGTTGCTGCCGACGTTCCGATCGAATTGAGATGATAGTTACCACCACCGTGTACGAGGGAATGCTCGTAGAACCCATGGCCAACGATGCTGTGAAAGTACGACGAGTAGATGTCGTCATTGGGGCGGGGTCTGTTGTACACATGATCTACCACGGCGCGGCACTCACCCACAAAGATGTACCGCGGCCCGTAGTCTCGAATCCAGATTGAATCGGTATTACGCACGATGGTATGCACGCGGCTCATGTCGGCGCCTTGGGACGTCAGCAATGAAATCACGCTGTTGGATTCACTGTTGTTGTCGCAGGCGATATATACATTGGCGTCGCCGACGGTGGTAATGGCCACAGCCATTTGCCGAACGATGCTCGTAAAGGAACTGCTGCCCTCGTAGGCCAGCAAAATGCCATCCATCGGTTCGTACTCACTGGCGCATCGCACATCGCCCGTCGGAGGTGGTGCGGTGGCGCCGCGGAAACCGCCAAGTGGGTGCCCTGCAATGAACTCGGCTTCGACCGGTGTCATCGAGCGAGGAATGTCCCAGCCCTCCGGAAAGACCAATTGACCATCCCGTAGCAGCGGCTGATCACTTGCAACAGCTGGGGCAACGAGGCCTACGACAACTGTTAAACACATCGCACTTGCAGCGATCGGGAATGTGGTCATTGGTGGAGCAATCCTCTCTCTGGGCAATAAACAGCCCTCAGCATAGACATACGACTCCCATTCAGGATCGGATGCAAGGAGTGACCCCTCAATCGAGCCTTGATTCGGTCCCCTGCTGCCAAATTGCGATGGCCTCAAGGAAGATATCCCCCCAAATGTCCAGTTTCTTCTCCCCGATGCCTTTGATCTCCAGCAGGGCCCCGGGCGTCTCAGGCTTGCGAGCAGCCAATTCTCGCAGCGTTGCGTCTCCAAAAATCACGTACGCGGGCACGCCCTTCTTTGTGGCCAGACTGCGTCGAAGCAATCGCAGGTGTTCGTACAACCCCTTGTCCACGCCCTCCCACGAGGCCGCTTCGCCCGCTGCGCCACGAATGGGCTTACGCGGCGGTGAGGTCAGCGAGACGTCCCGCTCACCACGCATGACCTCCACCCCCGCTTGCGTCATGTGCAGGACGGGGTATTCATCTCCAACCCGCTTGAGCAGATCCTGATGGACCAGCTGCCAGACCAGGTGGGTCACCTCAGGCTTGGACATATCCTTGAGCAGCCCAAAGACCGACAGGTCGGCATGGCCACGAGAGATGGCTCGATCCAAGCCCGTTCCACGAAGAACTTCCACCACATACCCGATGCCGTACAACTGCCCAGTCCGGGCCACCGCGGAAAGAATTTTCTTCGCGGCGATCTCTCCGCCACGCATTGTTTCGATTTCGCCCAAACACACATCACAGGCCTTGCACGGGGCCGTGGGTGTCGCGTGTCCGAAGTGCCGTGCCAATTGGTGACGGCGACACACCGCAGCACCACAGAACGATTGCATCGCCTCAACCATCTTGCGCCGATCCGGATCATGATCCTCAGGCGACGACTGTTCATGCAATTGGTGCCATCGCACAGCATCGCCGCCGGAGTAGAGCAACACGCACTCGGCAGGCAGGTCGTCGCGGCCGGCTCGACCAGTCTCCTGCTGGTATCGCTCCAAACTGTCAGGCATTGATGCATGCACGATGCATCGCACATCCGATCGGTCGATTCCCATACCAAAAGCGACCGTCGCCACAACGACATCTATACGCTCAGCCGAAAATTCCTCCTGCACGCGGGCACGTTCTTGGCGGTTCAGCCCCGCGTGATAGGCCTTGGCCGACCATCCAACCTGCTGCAGTGCCTTGGCAAGCGTCTCGGTCTGCTTGCGGGTGCCGCAGTAGACAATGCCGGCATTGCCGCGATGCCTCGACAGCACTTCGCACACCTGCCGCTTGACGTCACTTCGAGGTGTGACGCGATAGGTGAGATTCGGCCGATCAAATGCTCCAACGTAGACCAGCGGGTCATGCAATCCAAGTTGATTGACAATGTCATCTCGCACCCGCTCTGTGGCTGTTGCGGTGCAAGCGTGCAATGACGCCTCAGGCACAATGCGGCGAACTTCGGCCAGCCGTCGATACTCGGGGCGGAAGTCGTGCCCCCACTGGCTGATGCAGTGCGCTTCGTCAACTGCGATCCAACCTGGGTTGAGCGCCCCAAGCCTCCCCAAAAAGGACGGGTGCACCAATCGTTCGGGCGTCACATACAGCAGGCGAAGGGTGCCATCCATCGCCGCATCGAGCAGGTCATATTGATCTTGGGCATCTTGATCCGCATGCAGGGCACCGGCCACCACCCCCGCCGACCGCAACGCATCAACTTGATCCTTCATCAATGCAATGAGGGGCGACACCACCAGCGTCAGTCCACCGGCGATCAAAGGCGGCACTTGATAGCACAGCGACTTTCCACCGCCAGTGGGCATCACGAGCAGTGAATCGCGGTGGCACAGGGCCGCCTCGATGGCCTCACCTTGTCCAGGTCGCAGCGATGGCCACCCCCAGACTTCTCCCACGATGTTCAGAACCCGGTCGTCCCCGCGTGCCATGCCATCCGTGGCCGTCATCATAGAAGGTGCCTCAGGATTCAGACGTGAGCGGCTGCTGGAGGTCATACCGCATCACGATGCGGTTGCCAGGTGGCTCAATGTGTACTTCGGTCATGAAGGCCCGCATCAAGGCCAGCCCCCGGCCAGACGCGATCATGAGATTCTCTTCGCGGGTCGGATCAGGTACACAGCCCGGATCAAATCCAGATCCCTCGTCGCATACTGCAATACAAATGCCAATGGTGTCAAGCGTGGCGTCAACACCGAGCCGTCTGGACTCATCACCTTGATGGCCATGGCGTACGGCATTGGTAAGAGCTTCTTCAAGTGCCAGACGCACTGCAAAGACAGCAGCATCAGGCTGACCGGATTCCTCAATGGCTTTGCAAATCGACTCGACGATTTCTTCACATGCCGATCGAGTACCCGAGACATGCCACTCACGCTGCCACAAAATCTTGTTATTTCCCGAATCTGCCATCTGGGGACAGTCCCCTATGCATCCCCACCGAGGGTCGCACGCGCGTCGACCACAGTGGCCTCAATCCCAAGCACGCGATCCAACCGAGTGATCCGAAAGACTTCTTCGATCGGGTCGGAGATGTGCGCCAGCACAAGGGCTCCACCGCGTTCATGCACGCGAGCATTCAGCGTTATGAGCATACCCAACGCCGATGACGACAGGTGCTGCACCTGCGAAAAATCAAGGACAACCTTGGGCGATCCAACAGCCCCATCCACAGCATCAGTCAGTTCCTGGCCGATTGCAGCAATCACGACTTCGTCGAGAATGTGCTTGTCGAGCAATTCGAGTTCGATGATGCCATCGGACGTCCGGGATCGAAGATGGGGCGATCCAGCCATATCAGCAGTTCTCCAAGGTAATGGGCGGCGTCAGCGGGACATGCCCAACTTAGTGGATTCGGACAAGAACAACTGCTCTTCGCTCTCGCTCTGGAGAATGATCTCCGGGCGAAGCAGAATCAGCAGCGAACTTTCCGAGGTAGCGGTAATCCGGTTGGCGAAGAATCGGTTGAGATACGGAATCTTCGACAGGACAGGTACGCCAGCTTCGGTTTCAAATTCCTGCGTGGTGCGTTGACCACCGAGCAAGGCCGTGCCACGATCGGGAATTGATGTTGTCACACGAAGTTGCTGCACATTGATCGCAGGTAACTCAATCGAACCGACGAAGCCCTGCGCCCCACCGCCGCCAAAACCTCCACCAGCAGCACCCGTTGCGAATGCACTTCGAATGCCCTCGAGTTCAGACTTCTGGAAGTTCACGTTGAGCGTGACGTACCTACGGTCTGATGATGCGACACCCTTCAAGAAGAGCATGATGCCCGTATTGATGATGCCCGGTACCGGTGCGAACAAGCCAGATGCATCGCCAGCCACGCCTTGGAGGCTCTGCACATACGTCTCAGCCTCGGTGATGGCAATCCAGGCACTCTGGCCATTGAAGAAAGTCAGGCGAGGCGCGGCCAGATCAATGGTTCGATCATCGGCCTGCGTAGCTTTGACCAGCAAATCGACCTGGATGTCATCGAGGTATCGCAAGCCAAAGGTCATGGCAGCCGAATCGCCCAGCACACCCTGCGCAAACAAGGGTGCCGAACCAGCGGCAATGGACTCAACAATACTCAAGCTGTTATTGACAACACCAATCGGGCTCCAGCCACTGGTCTGCCGGACCGGACTTCCAAAGAACGGCTGGTTAACGATGTACTGAATACCACCGGCACCATCGGGAACGCCCACCGTACCGCCAGTATTGAGCGTGTTAGCAGGCGGCACAAGGGCACCCTGGGCATCGAGTTGATTGATCGTGCCGTAGATCAAGGAATCTTTGAGCGATCCATCCGACGTAAAGAAGTCGCTGAGGCGACCATTGGAGTCGGCCGCAAGAGCCTGATCCTGCAACTGGCTATTGGTGCTGAAGTACAGGTCCAAATCGACGCCAATCTCTTCAAACCAGTCGGTTTCGACTCGGAGGAAGCGGGCTTCGACACTGATCATGACGGAACGTGCTTCGCGAAGCATTTCCAAGAGCCGACCGATTTCCACATGGTTTTTCTGTGTTTGGCGAATCACTAGGTTGCGATTGAACGTGCTGATGAAGCCAACTTCGCCGCCCTCTAGTTCCCAACTCGGACGATCGACATTGCGTCGGATGATGTCCAGCAGGTTCTCGAGCATGGCCTCTTCATCTGCCGCAAACTCGCCATAGATGCCCCCACCGCTGCCACCGCTGCCACCGCCGCCACCACCGCCGCCGCCGCCGCCGCCGCCGAAGCCGCCACCGCTGCCACCGCCGCCGCCGCCGCCACCTTCACCACCGCCGCCACCACCGAGGTTGAGGTTGGGGGGATCTTCATAGTCTGGAATGGGCATGATGAGATCACGGATGTCGTACACCCACAGGATCGTGCGTTTTTGCAATGCTTCTTTCGTGGCCACCAGGAGCATGCCATCCTGAACGTCCCATGCTGGGTGCGTCTCGTCGAGTCCGACCTGCTCCATGAGTCGATCGAGGACAACCGTGAGACGCTGGTCGGCCAGATGCAATTGAAGCGTGGAGTCGCGAGTGACGCCTAAATCCTTCATCGCAATCCAATCGGAGTAGATCTTGACGTCTGCGACTTGTTCAAGGAAGTCTAGCGCTTGCTCGAAAGTCGTTGTCTCAGGGAAGTCCACCGGCAGGTCAATCGAGTCGAGTTTTTCGAGCACGAACTGATCACGCTGGGGAAGCGAGAATCGAGCAGATGTGGGCTCAGGCCAGCTGCCACGACGACGCTGCGTAATGGCAGGCCAATCCGCGGGATACGTGAGTAAACCACTCATGGACCTATCGCCAGGGCCGCTACGATTCGATGTCGGAATACTCATGGCTTCTTGAATCTCAAGCGTCTGCTTGGAGAAGCCGAATTCCTTCTCGTGCTGCATATCGCCGTAATCGCGGTAGATAATGTTCGCACGAATCACATCCCGAAGCGCCAATGCTGCAGGGTTGTTGGGTTCGACAAACAGAATCTGGTCGACATGCTTGAGGGCCGCCTCGTACCGCAACTCTTTTTGCAGTTCCTGCACGCGGATGAGGTTCTCACGAATAATCCGCGCTTTTTCGGCCGACTGTTTGGACTGTTGCTTCACCTGACTGGATGCGGCTTCTTGTCGAGACGCCGTTTCCTTGACCTGCTCCCATGCAAGCCGTCGCTCGTGAATCAGTGACAGCAGGTCTTCTGCCTGCTGGCTCATTTGATCAAGTTCATCTTGATCGAGGTACTGCCGATCCTGACGCAGTTTGATCTGCGACGACAGTATGGCCAGTTGTGCGCCTTCGTAGTCTTGTTGGCCGAGCAGTTCCTGACCACGTTGGTAACTCTCTTGGAACTCAAGCACCGCGCGTTGACGCTGTTCGTCGAGTCGTTGCTGCACGCTCTGGACACCCGTTGCCGGTGCATCCTTGAGCATCGAGCTTCCATCCACCATGGCCATGGCTTGTTGATAGCCACGTTTGGCGGCCTCATTGTCTGGCATCAGTTTGAGCGCCTTGGCAAACTCATCGGATGCATCACGCCAGCGAGACTGCGACTCCATTCGTCTTGCTGACAAAATGTGAGCATTGACCTTGGCAGCGAGTTCGGTGGCCTTGTCGACTTTTTCTTTCTGCGACGCGTCGGCGCCGGCGTCCTCAGCCAAGGCGCCAGTCGTTGCGACCAGCGTCAGGCCAATTGCCATCGAAAGAAGCCACGTTGCACTCCGCCCAATCAGGCGACCATTCATAGTGTTCTCCACACTCACTCAAAGCCCACCGCCGCGTCATTGCAGATGGTGGAAGGGACTCCCCACGTGGCCCACTAAAGCATGGACACGCGTACCCACAGCACCATTGAGGCGATCTCTCTTCGCCCAAAGGAGACTGTGAGGGGCGTACCCTAATTGGCTGCCCGGTCCCCTGCAACTGCTTTGGACGGTGGCTGAAGCATGGTCCTCACAAATTGTCCAAAGAGGCTGGCCGCCTCGTGAGGGCCCGGCGATGCCTCGGGGTGAAATTGCACGCCCATGATGGGCTTGGTGGCATGCCGAAAACCCGCCACGGTGTCGTCATTGAGGTGCCAGTGCGTCACGATGCAGCCGGCGGCCTCCAGAGAGTCGGCATCGACGCAAAAACCATGATTCTGACTGGTAATGGCAATACGATCAGCCTCTACGTCCCGGACGGGCTGATTGGCCCCCCGGTGGCCAAATGGCAACTTCCAGGTGGTGGCCCCGAGCGACAGGGCCAGCAGTTGGTGCCCGAGGCAAATGCCAAAAGTCGGCACCTCGCCCGCAACCTCTCGAAGGGTCTCGATGACCGTTGTGACCGCGGCTGGGTCACCTGGCCCATTGGAGATAAACAGCCCATCGGGATGCATGGCTCGAATTGCTTGGGCCGAGGTCGATGGAGGCACAATATGCACGTCGCAGCCTGCAGCCGTCAAGTGCCGGTAGATGTTTCGTTTGGCCCCGCAGTCGATGGCGACCACCTTGAGCGGCGGCCCATCATGCCCTTCAGCAGCAGGCCAGTACTCATCGAGCGTCTCGTCAAAGCCACCACCGGCCCCAGTCCCAGCTTCGCTGGCGAGGTCTTGACCATCCATACGTGGGCTTGATCGCACCATCTCGAGCAATTCCGCATCGGTGCCCGCATCATCAACAGCTAGCACGCCACGCATGGCACCTCCGCTTCGGAGTCGTCGAACCAGTGCCCGCGTGTCGATTCCATCGATGGCGGGAATTCCATGGGCCTGCAGCCAGCTAGGCAGCGAACCGTCTGACCGGCAGTTAGATCGAATAGTTGCCGACTCGTGGACGACAAAGCCTGCAACTTGGGGGCACTCCGATTCCACGTCGTCTGAGCACACTCCGTAGTTACCGATATGAGCAGCAGTGAGCACCAGGATCTGCCCCCGATAACTAGGGTCGGTCAGTGCTTCCTGATACCCGGTCATGGCCGTACAGAACACGACCTCACCGCATTGGCGGCCAGCCGCCCCCCAACTGCGGCCACGGAAGATGGCCCCATCCTCTAAAACGAGCCTCGCGTTGTTCGTCTCCACCGACATGCTGCGAAGTGTAGACAATGCCAACGTGCAAGACCTCTTCCCCGAACCCATCGCCGGTTGGGCCACCGTGGCCGTCGATCGCCCCATCGACGTTGCGGGCCGTGGACTGACCTGGGCCATTCCCGAAGAACTCGCCGACCTTGCCACCGGCGAACGGGTGGTGGTCCCCCTTGGCCGGCGCGGCGTACCAACCACCGGGTGGATTGTGGACATCCAATTATCACCACCTGAGCCACTGCCCAAGTCATGGAAGTTCGTACTCAAACGCCACGGCGGCCCCCGCTTGCCAGATGACCTCATGACGCTGGGACTGTGGATCGCCCGGTACTACCTCGCGGCGCCAGGGCCGACACTGACAAGCATGGTGCCTGCGGCCGTCCAGCGAAATACCGGATCTGTGCAGCGACGCCTGTTGCAACTGGCCAACGATGCAGACCTCACCGCCGCCACGGGCGCCGGGCAGCGCGCCGTACTGGCGGCGATTGCATCGATCGAACCAAACCAACTACCAATCGAACGCGGGGCCCTTCGCACGCTGGCCGACATCCGTACGTACGGACCCATCGATCGGTTGGTAGACCGAGGCGTGCTGACTCAGGAACTTCGCGCCGGCATTACAGACCGTTGGTCGATGGACCACCTGCACACGCCGCCGACTCCGACGCCAACGCCAACACAGCAGGGCATCATCGAGGCCGTCGCCGCTGCGTTTGAAGATGGTTTCTCCACACACTTGTTGCTTGGCGTCACTGGTTCGGGCAAGACCGAGGTCTACCTGCGACTGATCGAACGTGCTTTGGCCCAAGGGCAAACGGCGTTGATGCTCGTTCCCGAAATCGCGCTGACACCCCAAACCGGCGCCCGACTGGCGGGGCGATTCCCGGATCAAGAGGTTGCGATCTTGCACTCGGCGCTTCCAGGCGCCACCCGGCATGCCAGATGGGATGCCATCGCCACGGGGCGATCACGCGTCGTGCTAGGCGCCCGAAGCGCCATCTTTGCCCCCATTCCATCCGATCAACTCGGACTGGTCATCGTCGACGAAGAACATGATGGGTCCTACAAACAAGACGCATCCCCCCGCTATCACGGCCGCGACGTGGCCATTCGCCGGGCCCAACTCGCTGGCTGCCCCGTACTACTTGGCAGCGCCACGCCTTCCCTAGAGAGTTGGCACAACGCCACCACCTTAGGACGCAGCACGCTGCATCGGCTTCCAACACGCGCACCTGGACTTCAAGTGCCCACAGTTCGCGTCGTCGACATGCTCCAACAACGACGTGAAGGCATGCCATTTGGAACGGCCATCAGTCCACCACTGCAACACGCGCTGGCCCAGACGCTCGATCAAGGACATCAGGCACTGTTGCTACTGAACCGCCGTGGCTGGGCGACGTGGATTTCCTGTCGCACTCAGAAGTGCGGATGGGTCATGGAGTGCGATCACTGCGACGCCACGATGGTCTTTCATCGCCGGGGGGATGTGCCCACTGGGGGGTACTTGCGGTGCCACCATTGCCAGAGCGAAATTCGAATTCCGCGTGTGTGCCCCGACTGCGGTGGTGGCATCGCGCGGCTGGGCACCGGAGTGCAGCGCATTGAGGATGATCTTCTCCATCGGTACCCGTCGCTGACCCGCGGCGACACGCTGTGCCGCGTGGACTCTGACTCGATGAACTCGGCGCGTGACTTTCACGATGTACTCGGTCGCTTTCAACAAGGCGACGTCCGTGTCCTGCTGGGGACGCAGATGATCGCCAAGGGGCTCGATGTTCCCGGCGTGCAACTGGTAGGCGTCATCGATGCCGATACCGCCCTACACATGCCCGACTTCCGCGCTGGCGAACGAACCTTTCAGTTGATCAGCCAGGTCACCGGCCGGTGTGGTCGAGGCAGTGGCGGCGGGTTGGCCATCGTCCAGACGCTCGACCCAGAAACCCCACCGATTCAAATGGCCGTCGCTGGCAACTATGAACAGTTCGCAGACGATGAACTGACTCAGCGTCAAGGCGCCGCCCTGCCACCGCAGTGGCGGATGGCGCGTGTGCTTGCACAACATCCAGATCTCGAGGCAGGCCGCAGCCTGATCGACCGTGTGGCAGCTGGTTTCAAGACGATCGCCCCGTCCGACGGAGTACTGATTGGCCCGGCACCATGCACGTTTCCCCGCCTGCGAGGTCGCTACCGCTTCGATCTGCTGCTGACGTGCCCACAGGCGTCGGGCCTGCAAAGGTGGCTGCATCAGGCTGCCAGCGAACGATTGCTTGGAGATCGTGCCATAGCGGTTGATGTCGATCCAACAGGCCTTGGATAAATTCGCTCTGAGGTACACTACGTGGCTCAGAATCAGTCGCCCAATCCTTCTCTGTACTTGAAAGAGCCACCGCTCACATGACGGCCTCGGATGCTCAGTCAGACCCTCTGCCCGCACCGGGCGTGACCGCCGCAGATCCCTCGGTCAACGGTTGGAATGCCCAGTGGGTCGATGATCTCTACCGCCAATGGGCGCAGGTACCAGAGGCGGTGCCCGAGTCCTGGCAGCGTTTCTTTGAAGGGTTTGAACTGGGCACTGGTTCGGCATCAGACCACACGCACTGTGGCGACCCCAAACAAGCCGGCGTAACCAGATTGATCGAACGGTACCGTCGGTGGGGTCACGAAGCGGCCCGCATCGATCCACTGAACAGACGCATGCGACACAGTGAAATGCTCACGCTTGAGTCGGTTGGCCTCTCTGAAGCAGATTTGGACTGCCAATATCAGACCAGCGATCTGGATATGAAGTCGCCCGCAACCCTGCGAGCCATCATCGAACGACTCGACACCGCATGGTGCGGCACCATCGGTGTTGAATTTTCGCACTTACGATGCAGCGATCGACGTGGATGGTGGCGTGATGCCATGGAATCCATGCCCCCGCACGGTGGGCTCGACAACGACACCCGCCTTCGGGTGTTGCGTGACTTGGAAGAAGCATCGGGCTTGGAACGCTTTCTGTCGCGGCGGTACGTCGGCAGTAAGTGGTTCAGCCTTGCCGGAGGCGAAGTGCTCATCCCAATGCTGCAGCACCTCGTGCAGAGGGCGGCAGAAGATGGCGTTGAAGAAGTCGCCTTTGGCATGGCCCATCGCGGTCGAATCAACGTGCTGGTCAATATTCTGCAAAAGTCCTATGGACAGTTGTTCACCGAGTTTGAGGAGTCTTGGACCGAAGACTTCCTCGACAGTGGTGGCGACGTCAAGTACCACCGTGGCTACAGCACGGACATCACTGCCGACTGCGGACGGGCCGTCCATCTGACCATGGCGTCGAATCCGTCACACCTGGAGTGGGGACACCCGGTCGTACTGGGTCGACTCCGCGCCAAGCAGCGACTGCGTGGCGACACCACACGACGCCGCAGTGTGCCGGTACTCGTGCACGGCGACGCAGCTCTTCCCGGCCAAGGCATCGTTCAGGAACTGTGTAATGCCTCGGCACTGGAGGCGTACAACGTCGGTGGTTCGATCCACATCGTCATCAATAACCAAATCGGCTTCACCGCCGAGCCGCACGATTGTTTCGCAGGGCCTTACTGCACAGACGTGCTCCGCGGACATGACATTCCCATCCTCCATCTCAACGGCGACGACCCGGATCGATGTGTCGCCGCCATGGAGTTGGCCTTACGCTACCGCCAACAATTTGGCAGCGATGTGGCCATTGATCTGTGGGGATACCGCGTACACGGGCACAACGAAACCGATGAGCCGGCCTTTACCAATCCGATGCTCTACCACGCGATTGGCGTACAAGAACCAGTCGTCAAGTTGTATGCACGAACACTCGCCGACGAAGGATTGATCAAGGCCGATCAAGTTGAGGAAAACGAAAAGCGACTGCTTGAAGCCATGAGCCAAGCACAGGATCGAATCAAAAACGCACCCATTCGGCCCACACCGCCAGCCTTTAACGATGAGTCCACGTGGGCGGGTTTCAGTAAGGCATGGGCCAACGAAACCATCGATACCGCGGTTCCACGCAATGTCCTAGACCGTATCGCCCAATCGCTTGGCACCCTACCCGATGGATTTACGCCCAACAAAAATTTGGCACGCCGACTTGAGGAACGACGCACGGCCATTTCGACCAACGCCCCCTTGGACTGGGCCATGGGAGAACTCCTTGCGTACGGTTCGTTGTTGCTCGACGGGTATCCCATTCGACTCACGGGCGAAGATGTGCAGCGAGGCACATTCAGCCACCGCCATGTGGTTCTGTTTGACGGCCAAACCGGAGACACATGGTCCCCCCTGAATGACATTGAGGTTGGGCAGTCATACATGTGCGTGCACAACTCGCCGGTCACCGAGGGTGGGTGTATCGGCTTCGAGTACGGCTACTCCATGGGTGACCCGAACATGCTGGTCATCTGGGAAGCGCAGTTCGGCGACTTTGCCAATGCCGGGCAGGTGTACTTCGATCAGTTCATCGCGTCGGCCGAACAAAAATGGAAGCGACACAGCGGGCTGGTCTGCCTGCTCCCCCACGGGTACGAGGGGGCCGGGCCAGAGCACTCGTCTGCGCGCCTGGAACGCTTTCTCCAACTGTGCGCCGATGAAAACATGGAAGTCATTCAGCCTACGACACCATCACAAATGTTCCATCTCTTGCGACGGCAAATGCGACGGCGATTCCGAAAACCCCTCGTCGTGCTGACACCCAAGAGCCTACTGCGGCACGCCGCGGCGTCCAGTTCAGTTGATGAACTTACCAACGGGTGCTTCCAGCATGTGATCGACGACCCGTCTGCCAAACCAGAGTCAGTGGATCGGGTGCTGTTCTGCAGCGGGAAAATTGCCTACGACCTGCTGGCGGCTCGTGAACACGACAACATCGGCACCAACACCGCCATCGTTCGCATCGAACAGTTGTATCCATTTCCCAACGAACGCATCAAAATGATTCGCCAGCGATACACCGCTGCCAGCGAGTGGGTGTGGACGCAAGAAGAACCACGAAACGCTGGCGCGTGGACCTGGGTGGCCGATCGCTTCCGCCAGTCATTCCAGCAGCAACTTGGCTTCGTTGGTCGACCGGCCAATGCCTCGCCAGCAGTAGGCTCGGCACGTCAGCACCAACTGGAGCAACGGTTGGTGATCGAAACGGCGCTGGGTGTGGCTGCTGCGAGTGAGTCGTCATCCGTCCAGGAGTCTCGAATATGAGTGTTCCCATTGAAATCCCAAGTTTGGGAGAGTCCATTACGCAGGTGCGATTGGGACGCTGGTTGTGCCAAGATGGCCAGTGGGTTGACCGCGACGATCCGTTGGTCGAACTGGAGTCGGACAAAGTGACTCAGGAGTTGCCCGCACCAGTCGCTGGAGTCATCACGATCACCCAGCAACAAGGGGCTGACGTCCCTATCGGCGGAGACATCGCCAGCATCGATCCCAACGCAATAAGACCCGCCGATGACGACACGTCCGATGCACCGTCCAAGGATCAAACTGTGGACGTCCCGGAGATTCCGGCCACCCGCGTCGAAGTCGCCACCGAAACCTCTGCCTCCATCGACACCCCGCACCGAGCGTCGGGCGTCGCGCGACGACTGGCCCAGGACCGCGGCATCGACTTGCACCACGTCCATGGCACTGGGCCCAGTGGACGGGTCATGAAGTCCGATGTGCTGGCCACCAGCAGCGAACCTCCAGCATCGCCATCGCCCACCGCCATCGAGCCCGCTGCTGCCCAAGGCGGCATTCGACGTGAACGACTCAGCCCGCTACGGCAGCGAATTGCCGAGCGACTCGTGCTGGCGCAGCGCACCGCCGCCATGCTCACGACCTTCAACGAAGTGGACATGACCGAGGTCATCGCACTTCGGAAGCAATACAAGGACGACTTTCACGACCGGTTTGGCGTCAAACTCGGCTTTATGAGTTTCTTTGCCCGCGCGGTCGTGTCTTCCCTGCAGGAGTTCCCGGGCATCAACGGATGGATCGACGGCGACGAAGTCGAGTTGCATGACTATGTCAACCTCTCCGTGGCAGTGGGCACCGATCGAGGACTGGTGGTACCAGTCATCCGCAACGCCCACGAACTTGACTTCGCTGGCATGGAGCGGAGCATCGGCGAGCTCGCTGAGAAAGCCCGCACCGGTCGCCTCACCATGGACGACCTACAAGGTGGCACCTTCACCATCAGCAATGGCGGCGTGTATGGGTCGATGATGTCAACGCCCATTCTCAATCCACCCCAGTCGGGTATTCTCGGGCTCCATCGAATCTCCAAGCGAGCTGTTGAAGACCCCGACAACCCCGGGCAAATCGTACTGCGTCCGATGATGTACCTCGCCGTGTCCTATGACCATCGCATCGTTGACGGATCAGAAGCCGTTCGCTTCCTCGTCCACATCAAGGAGTGCATCGAAGCACCCCAACGCATGCTTCTTGGCATGTGATTTCCCGTGAAGCGGAGCCCTGCCATGCCAGCTGCCGCTGGACACGAACCAGTTCTCCTGACCGAAGTAGTCGAACTGCTCGCTCCACGCCCGGGCGATGTGATTCTCGACTGCACGCTTGGCCGCGCCGGCCATGCCGCCGCGTTGGCCGCAGCGGCATCAGATTGCACGGTATTGGGGTTGGACTTAGACGAGCACAACCTAGCCTGGAGCCGCAACCGGCTCGAAACGGCCGGAGTGCGAACCATCGTCGCTCACGAGAATTTTGTTCGAGGGCCCGATGTGCTGGCCGCCAACGAGTGCCAAGCCAATGTGATCCTGGCCGATCTGGGCTTTGCATCCAATCAGGTGGACGATCCCCAACGCGGATTGTCATTCATGAAGGATGGCCCACTGGACATGCGGCTCGATCTCCGTGGACCGGTCACAGCCGCGTCGCTGATCGCCTCCTTGCCCGAATCCGAACTGGCTCAGATCATCCGACAGCATGGCGAAGAACCATTTGCCGACCGTATTGCCCGAAAAGTTGCACAGGAGCGTCTCAGTCGGCCGATTGAAACCACGAGCCGTCTCGCGGAGATTGTCCGTGAGGCGTATGGCGTTCGAGCCCGCACCTCGCGCCAGCACCCTGCGACCCGCACCTTCCAGGCGCTTCGGATCGCAGTCAACGACGAGCTCGCAGCGTTGCAGACGCTGCTCGATCGGCTGACGCGGGCTTTGCACAACGGTGACAACTCCTGGCTCGCGCCGGCTGCCCGAGTGGGCATCATTTCCTTCCACAGTTTGGAGGATCGGCCGGTCAAGCGGTGCTTCGTCGACCTCATCAGACGCGGCCTCGCAGAAGACGTCTCCCGCGGTGCGGTTCGTGCGGGTGAGGTCGAAGTGTCTCGGAATGCCCGAAGTCGCTCCGCGCGGCTGCGAGTAATTCGGACGACATCGTAAAGGGCCTTCCCACGCAAGGATGCGTGCCGGGCCGGTTTGGATTCATGGAGCTTCTGTCGCAGGGATGCGTGAGGATGACCCAGGAGAATAAGTTCGCGCTGATTATTGGCTTCGCCCTCCTATTGGTCGTTGGCATTCTCGTGTCCGACCACTTGGCGGAGGTCGCCCGCGGTGCGCCAGCCAATCTGGCCGTCAAGGTCGACCCAATGGCCGCGCATCCTGCCGGTCGAATCGAATTCCAGCCACTGCTCGCAGCGAGATCCGCTCCCGAGGCAGACCCCCTCAACCTGACCAATGCCCCCGAGCCAGCAACCACTGGGACAGATCGGCTCCACGCCGTGGGGTTGCGCGAGACGCTCACCTCCATCGCCGTGACCTATTACGGGCAGCCCGAACTGGCCATGGCACTCGCTCGCCATAACGAACTGCCCAACCCCGACCGTCTGAAAGCGGGCGTGCGATTGATCATTCCGCCACAAGCATTGCTGCTCGACCAACAGTCAACCAATTCGGCACTGGCACCCCGTGACACAGCCGCGAACCAGCGTGACACGTTCACGACCTACACCGTGCGATCCGGCGACACGCTTTCAGAACTCTCGCAACAGTTGATGGGCTCCACGCGGGACATGAATCGGCTGATCTCTCTCAACCCCAAGGTGCTCTCCAACCCGGACGCACTCCGAGTGGGCATGGTGCTCCGCTACCCAACTCAGATCGCCGCCACGACACCATGAAGTCCCGACTGCTCGTGACGATTCTCGCGGCCATGCTCATTGGCCTAGCGTTGCTCTCGCTTCGTCAGCAGCGGATCGAAACCGTGCACAAAATGACCGATCTGCACCGCAGCATTGACCATCACCGCTCTACGTTGTGGTCGCTTCGCGCTACGATTGCCACGCAAACACGCCCCGCTGCGATCAGGACGACCGACCTGATTGGATGGAAGCCAGCGGTTATGAATGCCGTGCTGGAATCGAGTGTCGATGCAGACACCCCCTGACATTGCCATCCGACAGTGCGCCCGCATTCGCGGCTGGAGTTTGCTCGTACTGATCGTGTGCAGCAGTGTCCTGCTGACAATCCCGGCCCGCGTGGTGTGGCTGCAACAGGCTCCGAGCCCGCACCTCACCGCCAGCATCGAACGAAGCACATCACGCACGCGGCCGCTAGTACGCCGGGGAGATCTGCTCGATCGACGTGGTCGCCTTCTGGCAACATCCTCTGTCGGGCGGCGGGCGTTCATTGACCCAGCGCTGGTCACGGATCCCCCTACGCTTGGATCGCAACTGCATCAGGCCATTGGCGTATCTGGCTCCAGCGTGCAGCGGGTCATGGCTGGGCGAACGCATCTTCGATACGTCGCCTTGCCCGGACTCCTTGAAGATTGGCAAGTGCAGCGACTCCGCGCCCAGCCCATCAAGGGTGTGTATTTGGAGTCGGTGCCCATCCGGCAATACCCCCAGCAGTTTGGCGCCGCCTCACTGGTAGGCACTGTGGGCTACGAACACACCGGGCTTGCCGGAGTCGAGCACACCTTGCAAGATGATCTGGCTTCGACCACCGGACGCTTGGACACATTTCGCGATGCCGCCCGCCGCATGATGTGGGTGCCGCCAGACGGCTTTGATCCCGGCACCGATGGACAGGACATTCGCCTGAGCATTGATCTTGCCGTTCAGCAGAAGGCTCAAGAACGCCTCTCGCACGCGGTGTCTGAATTGGGTGCTGCAGGCGGTCGCTTGGTCGTCGTCGACCCCACCACGGGCGAGCTTCTCGCTGTTGCCCAAGCATCTCGAGACAACGCCTCGGATGCCGCCGCCACGCGCCTGCAGCGAATCCGATGCGTGAGCGACCCCTACGAGCCAGGCTCTACCTTCAAGCCATTTGTCTGGGCCGCCGCGACCTCGGCCGGGCTCGTGGGCGTCGATGAAGTCTTGCCGACCCCACGTTCGACTGGACACCGCACCACCTTTGGTCGGCTCATCCGAGACGCACACTACTACGGCCCCTCCACGTGGCGCAAGGTGCTCATCAAGTCACTCAACAGTGGCATGGCCATCGTGGCCGAGCGGATGACGCACGACTCCATGCAGCGGCTGGTCAGCCAACTTGGCTTTGGCCGAGTCAGTGGATGTGGACTTCCTGGCGAAACGGCCGGGCTGGTCACGCCCGATTCGAAGTGGTCCAATTACACACAAACTTCGGTCGCAATGGGACACGAGATCGGTGTCACGCCGATACAGATGGCCCAAGCCTTTTGTGTCTTTGCACGCGACGGCACGGTGCCTTCAGTCACAATTCGAGCCCGCTCCCAAGATGCGAGGATGGTCACTACGCGAATCTTCGAGCCCGAGGCTGCGGCCTTGACGCGACAGATCATGCACGAGGTCATGCTGCAGGGCACGGGCCGTCGAGCACGGTCGAGTCTGTACACCATGTTTGGAAAGACCGGAACTGCCCAGATGCCAAAAGCACGCGGTGGTGGGTATCACGAAGATCGCTACATCTCCAGTTTCATCGCCGGAGCACCCTTGGACAACCCGCAGTTGGTTGTCTTATGCGTCATCGAAGACCCCGACAAATCGCTGGGCGCGTACTACGGCGGTTCAACAGCCGGGCCAGTCGTTCGGGATCTCATCGACTACACACTGCCCTACTTGGGCATTTCCCCAGACATCGACACCCAAGCCCAGCCACCCGCCTGATCGTTTGATCGCGGCAAAGCTGCGCGGTGCGTGTTTGACAGCATTGAACGCCCCCTCAGTCGCTGCGTGACAACTCCCCCACTGTGTGGGGGAGCGGAATACGCTGTCATCGCCGCCAGCCTGGCCCTTGCGGGGACAACATCCCGGCCACATCTCGCGCTGCGCCACTGAGTATCGCTCCGCCGATCGCCACAACCAAGAACAGGATCGCGGCGAACGTCATGTCTATGGCGGCGAGCCAGCTAGCCGCAAGCATCGGCTGGCCCAACGCTACGGCCCGCACGACCCCGCCAGCGGCGCGCCGGTCGGCGCGTGCGCCTGCCAGTCGCCACCGGACAATCAGCCCGAGTATCACAACGGCAACCATTGGCCATACCAGTCGAACAGGATGAAACCCGTCGGGCCAAATCGACAAGCCAACAGCCGGACGCAGCCCCAAAATGATCGCAGTCATGATCAACCATCCCAAGACCACCATCGGGACGCCGCGAAGCGAGAGCACCGGCCGCTGATCGCTCAGGCGATGCACGCCCACAGCGGTGAGCAGCGTGATGCTCATGGTCACCCACACCGCTGCGGGCAGATCCATCCGCCAATCTGGTATGAGCATCAAGCCAGCTGCGACCGCGGCCTGCACGAGCAGTCCAGCGGCTGGGATGTAACGCGTCGCGGCCAGATGCACCAACAACAAGGTCGCCACCGCCAAAGCGGTAAACGAAGGATCGCGTCCCATGGCTGCAGCGGCGAAAAAGGCCAGCATCAGAGAGCCCACCGTAAAGATGATGCTCTGGGTCAGTGGGTACCCCCCCTGCGATGGGGAACGATCGCGGTGGCGGGCAAGCAAATCGTCAAGCCCGGCGGCAAAGCCCAACAGCGACACGGAGGCCGCCACTGCAGCGGTGACGTAGAGCCACGGGCGCATGGGAACCTCGATCACCTCGGTGTGCATCGAGATCACCGCAGTCAATGCGGTATTGCTCGATAAGCCCAGGGCAACACAGGCTCGAAGTCGTCGATCGTGATGGTCCGGCATGGTGCGGTCATCTCCTGCCACACGGTTGGCGAGGCGAAGGAGGTACGATAGCCCCCTTGCCCCCTCGTAGGGGGGACGCCTTCAGACTGGATCGTCCCGTGCACACTCCGACCGACTGCCCCAACACCCGAACCGATGCGACATCCCTTCGGATCGCCATGGTCGTAGCACAGTGGCACCCCTCAATAACCTCGGCCATGCAGGAGGCCGCCACACAGGTGTTTTGTAAGGCTGGCGGGCACCCCGACAACCTCTTGATCATTCCCTGCCCCGGCGCCTGGGAACTGGCTGCTGCGTGTGGTGCGCTCACCACCAGACTCGATCCACCGCCCGAAGCCATCGTCGCCATCGGATGCGTCATCAAGGGCGACACTCCGCATAATCATTGGATCAACCACGGCGTGTGCACGGCGCTGGCGGACCTTGGTACACGAACAGGCATTCCCGTCTCACTTGGCCTGTTGACCTGCGACACTCTATCCCAAGCCCAAGCACGGGCTGGAGGTGCCAAGGGCAACAAAGGCGGGGACGCCATGACTGCTGCCATCGAATTGGCTGGAACACTGGGAGCACTCACTTGGAGCAGCGACTCGTGAACGATCGACACCAAGTTCGACGCGGCGCCCTGCTGGCGCTCTTTCAATTCGATGCCGGTCGGCTCAACGACACCGACGAAGTTCTCGAAGGATTGATTGCCGCAGACGTGCCTGAGCAACTTGCCGAGGAATCCCTTCGCGTCGCGCAATCCGTCTGGGAGGACCGCACCACCGGCGATGCCATCGTGTCGGAACTGGCACCAGAATGGCCCGTACATCGGCAGCCCAATGTCGATCGCTCCTTGCTGCGTCTGGCGACATGGGAAATCCGCACCGGTCACGCCCCGCCAAAAGTCGTCATCGATGAAGCTGTCGAACTCGCCCGTGAGTTCAGTACCGAACACTCCGGTGCCTTTGTCAATGGTGTTCTTGACCGGTACTGGAAACGACTCGACCAATCCGCAACGACTCCCACGGCGGACACGGACGGAGCCTTCTGAACATGGGCTTGTTCCGCGCCACGGCCGGTGCCATTCGTCGAGGACTGGGTCGCACCCGTGCAGCGATGGGCGGCTCGCTCGAGCGACTGCTCCGTGGCCGCAGGATCGATTCCGACACGATTGATTGCATCGAAACTCACCTCCTCGAGGCCGATGTCGGCGTATCGACCACTACGGCGATCATCACCGATCTTCGCGCCGATGCCAAGGCTGGGCGGATCGATCGTGGCGAGGACGCGCTGGCCTTTCTCCAGCAGCGACTTCGCCAGCGACTTGGGCAGCCCGAAGGGCTGCTGCCCGCGGACGATGGTTTGCAAGTCATTCTGGTTGTCGGCGTCAACGGAGTGGGCAAGACGACTTCGGTCGCCAAGATCGCGCACGCCCTGGTGCAGGACGGACGTTCGGTGCTGCTGGCAGCGGCAGACACGTTTCGAGCTGGCGCTGTCGAGCAACTGGCCACATGGGGTCAGCGGCTGGGCGTCGAAGTCATTCGAGGTCAGCCCGGCGGCGATCCGGCATCGGTCGTTTGGGATGCCACCGAAGCGGCGCTGACCCGAGACGTCGACGTCTTGCTGGTTGATACCGCCGGGCGAATGCACACCCAAGCTGGCTTGATGCGGCAGTTGGAGAAGATCCGGGGTGTGCTGACCAAACGCATCCCAGGAGCGCCCCACGAGACACTGCTGGTGCTGGACGCCACACAAGGGCAGAACGCCCTGGTTCAGGCCCGGCAATTCTCCGAAACAGCCGATGTCACCGGGCTCTTTCTGGCCAAACTCGACGGGACCGCTCGCGGAGGTATTGCCGTCGCGATCGCCAGTGAACTAGGGCTTCCAGTCAAACTCGTGGGCGTAGGTGAGCGGCCAGAAGATGTCGAACCATTCGATCCAGATGCCTTCGTCGCTGGCATGTTCTGACTCCGGGCGGTATCGTCCAGACCGTGCAAGGGCCACTGACGGCCATTCTGAGGCGACGTGGGTTTGCGGCGATGCTGGGCATCATCGGATGTGCTGCCCTCGCGCTGGCGGCGATCGCCCCCACCCCCGCTCATGCCGCCTCGCGGCGAGCCATTCCAGCATCCAGCGGCGACTCACTTGGTGGGCTGGTCTTACCAGTTGAAGCCCGCGATGGCGATCTGACCATTCGCGCCTTGAAGGGCTGGCACTGGCGAGTCAAAAGCACGCAGCGACTGGTCTTGCAAGGCGACGTCCGCATCGAACTGGCCGGATGGAAGTTCGAAGGCAACACCATCATTGTGTGGATTGAACGAATCCCATCTGACCAAGGCGTCGTGACGCAAGTGGCCGTGTGGGTGCCCGATGCCACGGCGCACACCGCAGCGGCGGGCAGCGGAACCAGCGGCGACAACTTGCTGGTCGTCGGATCCATTCGCGGCGAAACCGTGATGGACACGGCGGCACTGTCCCCACGTGTTCCTCGCGAACTCGATGGGCTCATCCAGCGGGCAGATGACCGCCTTGCCGACTACGTCGACTCACTCCTGCACACCACACCGATACTGGAATCACACCCGACCGTCGTGGCGCAGCCCGATATTGAATCAGACTTCGTCCCCACGCCCGGGGGCGCCATGATCCCAAGTGCCGTTCGCGTCCCAGGGACCCCTGGCAGCACGAAAGGCTGGCTGCAACGACCTGGCGCCACGCTTGATTTTAGCGCCGACCATGTCACGGTAGATAAAGAGAACGGCGAAACACGAATTCTGGCCGACGGCAATGTAGTCATCCACTACCGACCTCGGCGGCGAAGCGATCAACTGGGCGCCCTTCGAATGAGTTCCGAACGCATGGTGCTCTACATGGTCAGCGACGATGTCAATGACTCAGTCACGAGCATGGAAGCTAATGACGTCAAGGGCGTCTACCTCGAAGGCGCCGTCGTAGCAGAATCTGAGCGGGACGACTACACCGTCCGCGCGCCCCGCATGTACTACGACTTCCAGATGGACCGGGCCATCATGCTCGACGCCGTACTGAGGACGTACGACCGCAAGCGGCGCATTCCCGTCTATGCCCGCGCCGATGAACTCAAACAGATCGCTGAAGATCAGTGGAAAGGCACCGGCGTCAAGGTGTCCGCATCGTCCTTTGCGGTACCGACCCTAGCCATTGGCGTTGAGCATGTGACCATCACCAAGGTTCCCGGCAGTGTCAATACTGGTGGAGGCTTGACCGAATCACACATCGAAGTCGAAGGCGTGCACAACACCATTGAAGCTGGCGGCGTGCCCTTCTTCTACTGGCCGTATTTCAAGGGCAACCCCAGCGACATGCCTTTGGTTGGACAATCAACGAGCTTTGAGAATTATCGGGGCATGGGCGTCGAGTTCCAGTGGAATCTGTTGACGCTTCTGGGACTTGAATCGCCTCACGGCGATTCGGTCACGCTCGAAACGTCTGGGTACTCCAAACGCGGTGTGGCCCTTGGCCTTAATTGGGCCTTCAGCCGACCCGGCGACGTTGGTGGCCTCGATGTCTGGGGCATCCATGACAGCGGCAGCCAGCGGCTGGCTACAGGCCTGACTCAGGAAGTCCCCAAGACATGGCGTGGTATTGCCACTTGGGACGACACCATCGACATGGGCAATGACTGGATCATGCAGTCGCAGATATCGCTGATTTCTGACGCCACCTTTGTCAGCGCTTGGCGAGACACCGACTTCCAGAACCGACGCGAATACGAAACCTCGTTCTACGTCAAGAAAGATAAGGACGGCACGTCTCGCTCATTCTTGGTCGACTACTCGCCCAATCCGTATGTGAGTAATAGTTGGCTCCTAGCCTCCCAGGGCTTCCAACTGCAGCAGTTCCCCAAGTTCTTTTACCGAAAACTCGGCACCGACCTCTTCAAGACATTGACTTGGAGCGGCGACGTGTCCTTCAACCGATTCAAGGCCATCATGCCCGATGGCACCGCCGATGAGAACGGCATCACCCCGAGAGTTTTCCAAGGCCCCGATGTTGCCTTCACTTCCACCGACAACGTCTCGACGGCGCTGTCACAAAAAGGCATCGGTATCGATTGGGCGACGCGTGTGACCAGCACACACCACCTGACCATGCCCTTGGACGCAGGCCCTGTTGAAATCACGCCCTTCGCCTCTGGCCAGATCCAGAACTTCTTCCAGAACAGCACGTCCATGCCCGGTGCCGAATTGCCCAACTTCCGTGGTCTTGGCGGTGTGGGTGTGCACGCAACCACCACCACGCAACGGGTCTACAACGATGTGCACAGTGACACTCTTGGCATTCACCGTCTTCGGTGGCTGATTGAACCATGGGTGCGGGGCTGGACTTCGGCCGCGAATTTCAATCCCACCGAACAACCAGACTATGAACCATTCATCGACGCCAGCGCCAGAGGCAGTGCCATACAGATGGGAATGCGACACAAGTTCCAAACCCAGCGAGGCGCCGCAGGACGCTGGTACGACGCCGATTGGGCAAACCTCTCGGTGGCGGCGACATTCAGTACGCAAGATGCAACCCGTCGATGGTTCACGCCACGATGGAATGAGTCCAACCCACTGCTGTCATCGTTTGGAAACTTCGTCCGGGGCACCTATGAAATCAGTCCCGCAGAGGCCATCACCTTCACGGGCGAGGGTACGTGGGATCTTGATCTCAACGGCTTTACACGCGGCGCGGTGGCGCTGAATATCGACCACTCCCCACGACTCCGAACTGGCTTGTCCTATCGGTACTTCGAAGTCCCGGACGAATACGCCACCCCCAAGGTGCGGAGCAATGGCACCCGCTGGAATCCGAACGAAAATTTGATCAAAGCCGCCCGCGGCCAGATGCTCGGCGTGCCGATCGATTATGAGATTTCCAAGCTCTACACGCTCAGACTCTCGCCCCAGTACAACTTCTCAGAGCAGGACTTCCAGAAGTTCTCCGCCGTCCTAACGCGACGACTGGCCGACTTTGACCTCATGTTCTACATCAATTACGACGAGATCCGAGGCGAAACCGTCGGTGGGGTGCGAATCGCCAACCCCAAATTCTGATCATCACTCCTGGGTCGCCTCATGGAGTCGATGCAAAGCCGCCAAATCGAGTTGCTCGCATCGCTGTTTGGGTTCAATCCCAGCACGCTCAACCACAGCCGCCCCCAGCACGCCGCCCAGTTGCTTTCGCCGCGTCGTAAACAACTTCGTGACAAAGGCCCCAAACGCATTGGTGTGGTCGCCGGCGGATCCATTTGGTGTGATCGACACCATGGCACTGACAACTTTGGGGGCAGGCCAAAAACAGCTCGCTGGAAGCACGGCGATTCGTTCAACAGTCGCTAAGTCTTGCACGATGATGCTCAAGGGTCCCCAGCCCTTAGTGCCAACCTCAGCGACCAGGCGGTCGGCAACCTCCCGCTGGATCGTGACACACTGGCCGACGCACGCGGCGTGGTGCATAAGCAGTTCGGCCATCAGTGGACTGGCGACCTGATAGGGAAGATTGGCCACCAACCGAAACGGGCGACCGCCGATGGCTTCGACCACCGCATCGGCCAAACGGCGACCCTTGGCCAAGCAGTCGCCCCGCACCAGCGTGATGTGCTCGCCCACCCTTCCCTGCACGAGATCGGCCAGGTCCCGATCGATCTCGACAGCAATGACCGTCGCCCCCCGCTCGAGCAATGCCTCGGTCAGCGTCCCGGTCCCGGGCCCCACTTCCAACACGACATCGCCCGTGGCAACACCGGCGGCATCAACAAGCCGGCGCAGTTGATTCTGATCGTGCAGGAAGTTCTGGCCGAACCGATGGCGTGGGCGTAACCCGCGTTCATGAAGCAGCGATTTGATCTCGCCGAGTGTTTGCATGCCGCGCCTGCAATCAGGCCTTGCCTTGATACTCGCCCGTCTCGGTACTGATTCGCACCCGCTGCCCATTCTCAATAAAGGGCGGCACACGAACGCGAGCGCCCGTCTCAACGGTCGCTTCCTTGAGTTGATTGGTCGCCGTGGCGCCCTTGGGCTGGGGTGCCGTCTCGATGACTTCCAACTCAACCGATGCTGGCAAATCTACGCCTAGGGCACGACCGTCAAAGATCATAATGGTGCACTCAAGATTCTCGACGAGCCACTGGCAATCGGACCCGAGGAGATCGCCGTCGATCTCCAACTGATCGAAGGATTCCTGATCCATAAACACGAACGGACCTTTGCCATGACCGCTTCCGTCATAGAGATACTGCATGGCACGTCGGTCGATCGATACGTCCTCCAACTTGTCGCTGGAGTTCAATCGATTCGTCTTGATCGTGCCAGTGTCGACGTTTTTCATTTTAGCCTGCACATAGGCAGGCCCCTTGCCCGGCTTGACGTGGTCGGTATCGAGCACGACCTGCAGTTGTCCCTCGAAGAGTAGTGCTTGCCCCCGCTTCAAATCTGTTGCTTTGATTGGCACGTCGTGTCTCCTAGTCTGCGCGTCAACGCGCGGTGGCTTCCGCGCGGGTTTCACGCAGTACCGTAACTTTGATTTCGCCTGGGAAGGTCATTTCATCTTCAACACGGCGTGCAATGCGATCCGCGATGACGAATGCTTCGTCATCCGTAACACGACCCGAGTCGACCATGACGCGAATTTCACGGCCGGCCTGAATGGCAAAGGCCTCGCGGACCGATCCACTCTCTTTGGCAATGGTTTCGAGTTGTTGCAATCGCTGCACATACATTTCCATAGACTCACGTCGAGCGCCTGGCCGCGCCCCCGAGATGGCGTCAGCGGCCATGACAATTGGCGTGTACACGCTCGTCGATGGAATATCAGTGTGGTGCCCACCGATGGCATTGAGTACTTCCTCACGACTCTCCCCATGACGTCTGGCGAACTCCATGCCGATAGCGGGATGACCCCCTTCCATCTCATGGTCCATGGCCTTGCCGATGTCATGCAGGAATCCACAGCGTCTGGCAAGTGTGCCGTCCAACCCCAACTGATCGGCGATGACCTGACTGAGGTAAGCCACTTCAACCGAGTGGCGCAGCACGTTCTGCCCAAAGCTGGTGCGGAAGTGCAACTTGCCCATCGCCTCGATGATCTTGGGGTGCAAGCCACGCATCTTCGTTTCGACGACGGCCTCGTTGCCCCTCTCGACAATGCGTTCTTGCATGTCCTTTTTCACGGTGGCAACCATTTCCTCCACGCGGGAGGGGTGCACGCGTCCATCGGCCACCAAGCGAGACAACGCCTCGCCAGCGATGGCTCGGCGAACTGGGTCGAAGCAGGACACGGAAATGATGCCAGGTGTGTCGTCCACGAGCACGTCGGCACCCGTGGCCTGTTCGATGGCTCGGATGTTGCGACCTTCACGACCGATGATGCGGCCCTTCATGTCGTCTGAAGGAATCTTGACCGAACGAACTGTGGTTTCCGCCACATGTTCGCCTGCAAATCGTTGAATCGCCATGATGGTGATTTCACGGCTCTCCTTGCGAGCGTCGGCTTCTGACCTTTCAATGATGGTGCGGCGAAGGTGGGCCCCTTCCTCTTCGCTGAGTTCAGTGACCCGCTGCATCAATTCCGTGCGGGCCTCATCGACGCTCAGTTCGGCGACTTCGGACAGTCGCTGTGTAATCGTTTCGTCCCGCGCGTCGAGCGCATCGTGACGATCAGTGGCCTCGTTCTCTCGCTTCTGAACGGCTGACTGCCTTTTGTCCAACGATGACTCGCGGTCGGACAGTCGAGTCATCGATGCCTCCAACGAGTCCTCTCGCTTGGACATGCGGTTCTGTCGTTCCTTGAGTTCCGCCCGCCCCTCGGCAACCTCCTGATCGACCTTGGCCTTGCGTTCGGTGGCCGCTCGCTCGGCGTCCAGTTCGGCCCGCTGTCGTACCGAGTCGGCTTCAGAATCTGCGGCTCTTCGGATCGCGCCAGATTCCTGCCTGGCGGCACCAAGCACAGACCCGGTCAGGACACGAATCGCCACAACCGCCAAGATGCCTCCGACGAGCAAACCCGCCAAGGCCGTTGAAGCAGCGGTCCAATAATCAAAGGCCAAGATGTGCACGCCGTCTGTCGGCATGGTGAGCTCCCTCATTGGGCCCAACCACTTCGCCTGCGCACCGTCTCCGGTGGTAGGTCACGACACCCACTGGCCGACATTCCGTCCATCCACCCCCCTTGGGGCTGTGGATGGAGATCCGGTGACCAACGTGGTCGCCGGTGTTGGTACGACCCGCATGATGCGAGTCGCCCCCCTTGTACCCCCGAACATGCCCGGTGTGGCCCAAATAACGGGCCTTGAGGAAACGGAATCAGATCTATCAGCCTCCGAGGGAGGCTGCCGGCCAACGTGGCCGATGCAATCGGTCCAGCCCGTGTCGTGGAAGAGGCCGGCCGTGAAATCAGGCGTTACAGGTTCGAATCGAATCTGCTTGGCCCGTCACTTGTTCGAAGTAGACACTATAACGAACCCCCGACTCCCAATGCCCCTTCAACGGTCCATTTCGCGACTTGCCACCCCGCTCCGGGCGAATGCCCTTCTAGAGCGTCTGGTGCGGACTGGGTCGAGACGAAAACGGCATCAGTTGGCCCGAAGTCTCTTTCTGGGCATCTTGGTAGCTACCACCGCCCTGTCGGTGCTGCTGACAACCAGCCTTGGTGGGCAGATTGCCCAGCGGAGTCTGGCCGTGGGTGGTGCTGGCATCTTCGAACTGGTGGCCTTCATTGAGATCGCGGCGATCTGCATCCTGACTCCCATTTTCATGGCGGGCTCAATTGCTCAGGAAGCGTCACCCCGAACGTGGGACATTCTGCTCACGACGCCAATGCGAGCGCCAGGCATCGTGCTTGGCAACCTGCTCGGGCGGGTCATCTTCGTGCTGGCCCTCATTGTGGCGGGGCTTCCCATCCTGCTGTCGCTGCAATTCTTCGGCGGCGTACAACCACGTTCGGTGCTCGCCGCGACAGTCATTGCCGCGGGCACGGCCGTGGTGGTAGGTGCTGCTGCGGTCATGCTTTCGGCAACCCGCACTGGCGGACGCCGCGCGGTACTGGGCTACTTTGCGGGCGTCATCATCGCCTTGGCCGCCACCGCAATTGCGGACCAAATGCTGCAGCAATCTGCAGTTGGCATTGCTGGTGCAACGACCACAACGATCGCCACACCACTCAACCCGTTCCTGACGCTTCGCGCCGTGCTACAGCCCGGGCAAATCATCGCGATGGCGCCTCCTCAGGCGGGCTCGCTCGCACGGTTCTGGCTGGGCAGCCCCGTATGGGCCTTTCTGGCCGCCAGTGGACTGGCCACCGTGGTCATGCTGGGCTGGGCCACGCTTCGCGTGCGGCTGCTCGGACCAATCATGGGAGGCGGGGGCGTGCAGACCAGCGGCCGAAAGCACCGCCCGATCGGTCGGCACCCCATCGCGTGGCGAGCCGCCTCGGGCCGCCCGCAGAGCGTCATTGACAACGTGGCGCGATGGGCTTGGGGCGGATTGTGCCTCGCAGCCGTGGCCGTCGTCTTGCTGCTGGGAGGCATGCCGAGATTCAGTCCATCGATCACCGCGGTACTGCTCGAGGCCATCCTGATGGTGCAGATCGGCGTAGCGGTACTTGCTGCAGTCACTATTTCAGGCGCCGCGGTCACGACCGATCGCGAACAGGGCACGCTCGATTTGTTGTTGACGACGCCCATTCAACCTGGGCCGTACCTCTGGGGCAAACTTCTAGGCATTGCTGGAAGTCTGCTGCCGCTGCTACTCGCCCCCATTGTCAGCCTTGGCATCATCGCCATAGTCGCCGCGACCTCAACTCCGGGCCAACTGCTCCCATCCGGTCAGGAGGAAGTTGCATGGGGCGGACTGCTCGGGCTGGCCATTTCACTGGCGCCATTTCTTGGATTCTGCATCGCCATCGGATTGCAGTGGTCGCTGCGGTGTCGTGGCAGCATTTCAGCTGTGTCGATTGCCACAGTGATCTGTCTATTGATCATTGCAGCAGTGGGCCTGTGCGCTGCGCCCGTGTCCCGCACGCCGATACTGGGGCCATTTGTCGTAGCGATGTCACCTGGCCCCTCACTTCTGACCGCCTTCAATCCCAATGAATGGGTTGGCGGCCCCATGCTGGGCATCTCAGCGTCCATGCAGTTGCTCGTGGCAGGCATCTTGGCCGCCGCCGCATGGTCTGTCCTCACGTGGATGATGCTCCGCACGACGATGCGCACCTTCATCTTCACCATGCGCCGCCTCGCCGGAACAAATTGACCGCCGATTATTGCGTTACACCAAGATCGAACTGGGATGTTCGATAAGTTCGCGGAAACTGGCAAGCCAACGCGCTGCGGTGGCGCCGTCGACGACACGGTGGTCGTTGCTCAGCGTGGCGTTCATCTCGAGTCCAACGGCGAGTTCTCCGTCGCGCACGACGGGCTTCTCAAGCGTCGCGCCCACAGCAAGGATCGCGCTATTGGGTGGGTTGATGATGGCCGTGAAGTTATCCACACCAAACATGCCAAGATTGGAAATCGTAAACGTCGCGCCGTCCATCTCCTCGACGCTCAACCCGTAGGTGCGGGCCTTCTCGGCCAGCGCCCGCGTCTCGGCGGAGATCGCCCGAAGGCTCTTGTAGTTGGCATCGCGAATGACCGGAACGACCAGCCCACCACCGCGTTCCTCGGGAAGGGCTACGGCCACGCCGATGTGCACGCGATCGTGGTAGACAATCGCATCGCCATCCCACGAGGCATTCATGAGCGGGTTGCGGTGCATCGCCAAGGCACAGGCTCGCACCAACAAATCGTTGACGCTGAGTTTGATCTCTCGATCGGCCAGATCGATGTTGAGTTTCTTGCGCATGGCCGACAACTCATCCATCGCAAAGGACATCGTCACCTGATAGTGCGGGATCTCCTGCTTGGACTGCACCAATCGCCGCGCAATGCTCTGCCGCATATTTGAAACCGGCTCGCGACGATCGTCCTGACTCACCACCAAAGGCGCCGCACGAACAGGTGTTGCTGGAATGGCCGATGCGGCCGGCGATGCCTTGGCAAGATCCACAACTTCCCCCCGCGCCGATGGAGGGATGGCCGCGCGGGTTTCTTCGCCAGCACCCACAGCGGCGAGCACATCACGCTTGATAATCCGTCCACCCGGACCGGAGCCTTGCAGGCTTGCCAGATCGACGTGGTGTTCTTCAGCCAATCGACGCGCTACTGGCGTCACCTTGCGGTGGCCGTCGTGCGCTGGTTGAAAGTCCTCGTCCGGCGAGGGTACGACGGGTTGGGCCGCGCCGGTAGCTGGCGCGGCATCCCCGGACGATTCATCTTCTTCCAGTAGTACAACCACGACTGTCCCGACGTCGACAGGCGTCCCTTCCGCCACGACGATCTTGGCGACAATTCCGTCGTCAAAGGACTGCATTTCCATCGTAGCTTTGTCGGTTTCGACATCGGCGAGTACATCGCCTGCGCTGATCTCGTCGCCCTGGGCAACATGCCACTTGATGATGGTGCCTTGCTCCATCGTGTCACTGAGTCGGGGCATGGTGATGTCGATGGTCATGCAATTGCTCCGAATTAGGCGTTGTACGTCACGCCGCGCACCGCCTGGCAAATCTTGTGCACATTGGGGAGCATCTCCTGCTCCAAATTCCACGCGTACGGGGCAGGGACATCATCGCTGTGCACGCGATAGACATGGTTGTCCAAGTCATCAAAGCACAAACGATGCACTTGAGCGGCCACTTCGCTGCCAATCGATGCAAAGGACCACGACTGGTCGACCACGACGCATCGATTGGTCTTGCGTACCGACGCGATAATCGTGTCAATATCTAGCGGCTTGATGGACCGCCCATCGATGACTTCGCAGTCGATCCCCTCTTTGGCCAATGCCTCGACCGCTTCGAGGCAAAAGTGCACTGCCCGGCCAAATGACACGATCGTGCAATCGGCGCCCTCCCGTACCACCACCGCCTTGCCAATGGGCACGGTGTACGGCTCCTCTGGGACCTCGCCTTCCATCGACAACATCCGCTCCGACTCTAGGCAGAACACTGGATCATCGGATTGAATGGCCGAGGTCAACAGGCCCTTGGCGTCGTAGGGTGTCGAGGGAATAATGATTTTGATGCCCGGCACGTTGGCATAGAGCGATTCGACGCACCAAGAGTGAGTCGACCCAAGTTGCCCACCGGCACCATTGTTGCCACGAAAGACAATCGGGCAGCCAAACTGGCCACCGCTCATGTAGAGCATCTTCGGGGCATTGTTGAGAATCTGATCGGCGCACACCAAACTGAACGACCACGACATAAACTCGACGATCGGCCGCAACCCCACCATGGCCGCTGCAATGCCGATGCCCGCAAAGCCAGTCTCGGAGATTGGTGTGTCGATGATTCGTTTCGGGCCAAACTCCTCAAGCATGCCCTTGCTGACTTTGTAGGCACCGTCATACTGCGCCACCTCTTCACCGATCAAAAAGACCCGCTGGTCGCGGCGCATCTCGTCGGTCATCGCTTCGCGGAGCGCGTCTCGAAAGTGAACTTCACGCGCCATGGCCACGCTCCTGATCACTCGATCGCTTCTGTAGAAATGATGGTATGGACGTCCCGGTATATGGCCCCCACGGATCGACGTAGACATCGTGATACAACTCTTCGAGTCCAGGCTCTGGAGAATTCTTGGCCCACTCGACGACCTCACGAATATTCTGACAAACCTCCTTGCCCATCGCCTTGAATTCGTCCCGGCTCAGATGGCCAGCGGCGTCAAGATAGGCGGCCATTCGGTCGATGGGGTCTTCGAGTTCCCACTTGGCCTCTTCTTCGTGTGTGCGGTACTTGCGTGGGTCTGACACAGAGTGGCCCTTGAAGCGATAGCACCGCATGTCCACAAAGATGGGCTTGGATGTGTCGCGGCACCGGTCGACCAGCGGCTTCATGTCGCGGTAGACCTCAATAATGTCCATGCCATCAATAACCGCTGATTCCATGTCGTAGCCAGCGGCTCGGTCGCAGATCTGCCCGCCAGCGGCGGTACACCGTTCGATGGCGGTGCCCATCGCGTACTGGTTGTTCTCGACGATAAAGATGACCGGCAGACTCAACACGGATGCGAGATTCATCGCCTCGTGCACGGCACCTTGGTTGATCGCCCCATCTCCCATGAAACACAATGTGACGTGCTTGTTGGTTCCGCCATCCATGACTTCGTCGCGGTACTTGGTGGCAAATGCCAGGCCAGCCCCGAGCGGGCCTTGGGCACCAACGATGCCGTGGCCGCCATACATGTGGTGCTCGGCATCGAAGAAGTGCATCGATCCGCCCTTACCTTTGGCACACCCGCCGATGCGACCAAAGAGTTCGGCCATGCCAACCTTGGGGTCCAGCCCACGAGCCAAGGCGTGTCCGTGATCGCGATAGGCCGTAATCACTGGGTCGTCTGGACGGAGGGCCGCAATGCACCCCACGGCCACGGCTTCCTGACCGTTGTAGACGTGCAGAAAGCCACCAGCGAGTTTGTTCTGGTAGGCCTGCATGGCCCGAACCTCAAATTCGCGGATCAGCATCATGTCGCCAAGCCATGACACGAGGGTCTTGACATCTGGCAACGGTGCCTGCGAGGAACGAGGCGTTGACACCGATTCGGTTTTCTGTGTGTCAGTCATTGTGGTCATGAGTCGTAAGAAGGCCCAGTATACCCCCACGAACCGAACCCTCAGATCAGTCGATCACCACAGTGACCTCGGCCGTACGAGCGGGGGCGACCGCGGTCTCCCATGACCGGCGGTACATAAATGGCAGGGTGGCGGTTCCCGCCTTCACGCCGCCAATAGCCCACCGTTCCATCCCCTGCCCACCGACTCGGTCGCTGGGCGCACTGGCATCCAAGGCCGTAACGGAAATGCCTGTCATACCAGTAGCGTGCATACGATCCAAGGTCCAGGAATATCCCGTTCCTGCGGTCCAAGGAAGTTCCAGCGTCGTAGTTCCACCCACTGCCACAGTGATGGTTCGGTGCAGCATGTCAGCATCCGCGGCTCGATTGGCCGAGCACCCACCACCAATCAGAAGGCAGGCCCCCGCTGCCACCGCCAGTCCACCTGTGCATTGAACCATCAACAGTCCTCCAAAGGGGCCGCAGTGCCTCAGGTTCCCCACATTCAGGTCTGGCAGGCTGCCAAACGCAGGTGGCAGGACTCGAACCTGCAACCTTCGGTTTCGTAGACCGATGCTCTATCCAATTGAGCTACACCTGCTACGGGGATGCCCTGAGGGCGGCGCAGGGCGAAAGGTATCGCCCCGGCCCCACTCCGACAAGGTCTACCGACGGCTGGGCCTGGTGATTTGGTTGACGAAGACCAGACCTTCTGCGATACTCCCCGATTCCGATACGGTCCCACGGTGGGCCCGGTCGGTCGTGCTGGAGACCCACAGTTGCCAAACACACCCGCTCGCAAGAAGCAAATCCGCCAGGATGAACACCGCCGTGCCCGCAATCGCTGGCGTAAGGGAATCGTCAAGGCGCACACCAAGGACGTCCTCAAGGCCATTCATGATGGCGATGTGGCGGCGGCCGAGGAAGCCTTCAAGCAGGTCCAGAAGGCCGTCGACCGGATCAGTACGACCAGCACGATGCACCGCAATCAGGCCGCTCGTCGCAAGAGCCGTCTATCCAAACGCATCAAGGCCATGAAACAGGCGTAGTGGTGTAAGTCAATCTCACGAATTTCTCGACCTGGTCCCTGACCAGGTCGCGTTCTTTTTCAGACACTGTGCATCGCATGCCTTCGACTTCCCACGCCACAGACCATCCACCCGTGTTGCCTCCACTGGGCGATCGCCCACTGCCAACGCTCGTGGCACTGCTGCCCTTCTTGCTTGTGCTGGAATACATGTTGATCACCAGTGGTGACGCTTCAACGGCCAACCGCGTACTGGCGCACGAACGCATTGGCGAAACCCTGCATTTCTTTGGCCTTTCACCGATCTTCATTCTGCACGGGACCGCGCTGCTGCTCACCGCCGTACTGTTGATTTGGCAAAGCCTGTCTCAATTGCCCTGGCGCATGGGCGTCTTCGAGCCGGTGCAACTGGTTGTCGAAGGCATCATCGGCGCCGCACCACTGCTCGCGGGCGCCGCCTTTCTTGGCTCGATGCAGTCGACCCCACTGACCGGTCCAGTCGTATCGCCCACAACGACCCTCGATCTCGTTGCAGTCGCCATCGGCGCCGGGCTGTCTGAAGAATTTCTCTTTCGCATGGTGGGTATTCTGGCGGTGCACGCTCTGCTCACCGATGTCTTCAAGGTGCGTCATAGCGCATCGACCATTATCGCCGTCCTGGCCACCGCCGCAGCCTTTACCCTCTATCACGACCCAAGCAGCATGCCAGATACGACGGTGGCCTTCGTCGCGGCCGCTGGCGTGTACCTCGGAGCGCTCTACGTCCTGCGAGGATTCGCCGTCGCCGTCATCGCGCACATCGGCTACGACTTGGTGGCGCTATTGGGTTGAGGCGCACTCACTCTGGTCATGCAGTCAGAATACAGCGGTTCCTACCGTGAGGGCCTGGACGCAACGATTGGGGCACTACACCGCGCACTCCTGACCGGACTCGGCCGATCGATACATCGCCTCGAGTACCCGCTGCACGTCACGACCATCCTCGGCTGGCGGGCCGCTGGCCGATGGGCTGCTGCAGTTGGCGTTGAAGCAGGCGTGTTCCCGTTGAAATGCTGTGCCCCAACCCTCACCGTCTGGAATCGGGTGGGTGACGTCGACGATCTCGCCATCCAGTTGAGTCCCGATCAACACGCTGTTGCCCCAGATGTCAAAGTGCATCGACCCACGTTCGCCAAAGAGCGTCACGCCGTCGGCAATCGTGCCGTCGGGAAGGTGCGACGCCCAAGCCGTTTCCAGCGTGACGGTCATTCCACCGGCGCAGCGAAGCATGGCCGCCGCGCCGTCGTCGACGTCGAAGACGCCATCGGGGTTCGGAGGACCAGCCCACATATCGGTGAACTTGTATTCGTACGCAGGCGCGCCAAAGCAACTGCTCGTGGCGGCCGATACACGTTCGACCGCCGGTCGGTCGGTGAGGTGCAGAATCAAGTCCACCAAGTGCGGGCCAAGATCGATCAGCACACCCCCACCGCTGGTCGCCTTGTCGGTGAACCAGCGGCCAAGGCCCGGGATGCCCCGACGCCGCAGCATGACGGCCCGCGACTGATAGATCTTCCCGAGCCGCCCGGCGGCGATGTGCCGACGCGCGGCCATCACCGGGGCGGCGAACCGACACACAAAGCCGATCTGCAGTGTGCGTCCAGTCCGATCGCGGGTTGCGATGACCTCGTCGCACTGATCCGAAGACATCGCCATGGGTTTTTCTAGCAAGACATCACATCCTGCTTCCATCGCCTGCATCGCCAAGGGCGCGTGATACAGGTTGGGCACGGCCACCACGACGGCGGTGACGTCGTCGGAGGAGAGCATGGCCTCGCTATCGCTCCATGCCTTGGCGCCAAAGGCCGCCGCTGCATCGGCCGCCTTGTCCGCGTCGATGTCATAAAATCCAACGACCTGATGGCCCAGATCCTTGAGGGCCTGCGCGTGCACGCGGGCGATGGACCCAGCGCCGAAAATTCCAATCCCGACGGTCATGATTCGAACTCCTCTTTCATCCCTTTGGGCATGGCCCGCACCGTAGCATGATCATCGTGACGGCAGACACACACGACGGCGTACTGATCATCGGCGGCGGCGTCATCGGGCTGAGCATCGCCGAGGCCCTGCAGCGCCACGATGTGCCCGTCACCATTCTCGACGCCTCGATCGGTTCAGTGCAGGCCTCGCAAGGCAATGCCGGGCAAATTGCCCCTGGCCATCCGCCGATTCCGTCGCCAGCGGTGCCTCCACGGGCGTTGTCGATGCTGCTGGATCGACGCAGCCCGCTCTACATCCCACCGCGACCGAGTATGTCGCTGGCCCGCTGGCTTCTGGCCTTTCGACGCGCGTGCCGACCCACGCAGTACGAACACGCCATGAAGGTGCTGGGCGCGATGTCCCATGACAGTCGCGACGGCTTTGATCGCCTGTCGGAGTCACTCAATGCTGGCGACCTCCTACACGAGGTGGGTGTGACAGACTTCTGGCGCACGGAGCAAGGACAGGCTGATGCGATGGAGGAAACACAATGGATGGAGACGCTGGGCTTTGAAGTGGAGCACCTCACCGGACAAGCCCTTCGCGCACGCGATCCAAGTTGGAGCGACTCGGTGCTCGGGGCGGTCATTCATCAGGATGGGCTGGTTGTCGATCCCGCCGCCTGGCTCACATCGCTCCAAACCAAGGTGCTCGCCGATGGCGCCACCCTGTGCGAGCACGTGACGGTCCGTGACATCCAACGATCCCACGGCACATGGAACGTGATGCTGGGAGATGATCGCACGGTGACGTCTGGGAAACTGGTGTTGTGCGCGGGGAGTTGGACGCCGCCGCTGGCGCGGCATCTTGGCATGCGAATCCTCATGGAACCTGCCAAGGGCTATCACTCCATGGTCACCATGGACACCCCTCCACGGCTCGCTGGTGTGCTGCGAGAGTCAAAGATCGCCATCACGCCGCTCAACGGCATGGTTCGCATCGCCGGGACGCTTGAACTCTCGGGCCTCAATCACCGGCGCATTGGCACGCGGCTTGACCAACTCATCACCGGCGCGCGGCCGTACCTGCCTGGGCTTGTCAAGGCCAATGTTCAGACGAACTGGTGTGGACTTCGCCCGTGCACGCCCGACGGGCTTCCCATCATCGGCCCTGTGCCCGACGCGCCCAATGCGTGGATCGCCACCGGACACGGCATGATGGGTCTCACGCTGGCACCGGCCACCGGCGAAGTGATCGCGGCGGACATACTTGGCCAGCCCCTCCCGGAGTGGGCCCCTGCGATGCGACCCTCCCGCGCCTAGCCAACTGTTTCGCGGTAGATCACACCACGGTTCTGCAACTCGGTAAAGAGTGTCTCAATCACGTCGTCGTTGTCGGCCAGACGTTCGGGGGCGTAAACGCCCGGTTCGCTGATGACGCCCCGTTCAATCAGCCGCGCGATAATCGTCGCAGGGAAGGCCGTGGTTCGGGCCATGCTCGTCCAGCCAGTCTTGGGGTCCAGTTCGTCATAGAGTTCCCACGTCATGGTGGTAGGCACGCCATCGACGTCCCCTCGGGCCTCTACGCGGAGCACCGTAATGTCCACTTCGTCCGGCTCGTAGGCCCACTTGGGAAAGAGCGCCGCGCAGGTGACCTCGCGAGGCGTGACCACCCCATCGCCAACCTGCAGGGGCTCATTCGAAAACAACCCCGTCTCCCGCATGGCCCACACCAAATCGCGATGCCCGGGATACCGCAGCGTCTGTTCAACCATATTTGGAACGTCGAGCGTTTCGGTCAGGCTGCGGAGACCATCTGTATTGAATGCTTCCAGCGTGCCCACTTCGGGAAACTCGAGCATGACCGATCCGCTGAGCGCCTCGCGAGTCACCAGTTGGCCGTCCTGGATAATCCGAGCCGGACGGGTGTACTCCTCAATGACGTCAAATGGGCTGAACCCGGCCTTGTACAACCAAGGCAACTCTGGGTGCTTGGGAAGTCCGCCGACTCGCATTTCAATGGATCGGCAGGGATCGAGCCTCCTGGCCGCCAAGCCAGCAAGCAGATTGGTCATCCCAGGGGCCACCCCGCAGTCCACCACCGCCACCGAACCACGTTCATGGGCCAGCGAATCGAGCGACCAAGCGTCCTCGGGAGTAAATGTGATGTCGCAATAGGGCGTTCCGGTGCTGACAACGGCCCGGAGCGTCTCCAAACCCAGTCGACTGGGCATCGCCCCAAGGACCAAATCTGCCTCTTCAGCGAGTTCGGAAATGTCCGAACTCCTACTGAGATCGCAGCGTAGTACCTTCAATCGAGCATCCTGCTTGGCAATTTCAGCCAGACGATCCTCGTCGACATCGACTAGGCAGACTGTCCGATCAGCGTCTTGGGCAAGATCTAGGGCCATGACGGCCCCGACCATGCCGGCCCCAAACACGATTGTCTGGCTCATTTTGAACTCCCAACTCGACCGAGACCTACCCATTCTTTCACCAATCAAGTGAGATTTGGGGAAATGGGTCTCACAAATAGGTCCTCTAACCCATAGTAGGTGATGGATGAAATCTCATCGGGCCGCAACCGCGTGCCACTTTGGGACGAATCCTTGATGACGAGATGAGCCGGCTTCCCGTGATGGGACCCAATTGGAGAAATGGAGCAATGCATGCATGGGAACGTCCCATGCAGGAAGGAAATGATCTTGGGTTCGGGTGCCAACTCGAACCACCACCGCCCCAAAGGGCACCCCTGAATGTGTCTGCCCGGATGCAGACACAACCTCACGCAGCCCAGCCACGGAAGACCAAGATGTCCGCCGTGAAGCGCAACGAGGAGTATTCTCGTGCAAATCTCACAACAACGTGCCGATCTCGTGCTCGACCTCTTTGAGCAGTACTACACACGAGTCTTCTGCTTCGCCCGCAAGTCCCTGCCAGCCGAATCCGCCGAAGACATCGCGCAAGAAGTCTTCAGCCGCTTACTGCAGCTCAAGCACCTTGAGCAACTCGACGAAATCTCAGTCAGCTACCTGATCAAAATCGCAGACAACCTGATCAAGCGACGCTACAACCGCGGACAACGTTTTCAACGCTTCCTCGGTGCCGCCTCGGCCGAACCGCAGCATCGCAAGGTCTTGGAAACCCCAGAACATCCCACGATCGAAGTTAGCCGCGACATGGCCCGGCGCTTGGCGCACCTATCTCCCTCCGAACGACGCGTCATCGAAATGGTAATCGTCAACGGATTGAGTTACCAGGAAGCAGCCACCTCCATGAACGTTCCGGTGTCGACGGTCAACAACTGGAAATACCGCGGCCTTCAGAAACTCAAGCAGCTTCATGAAGAGGAGCAGGGGCAAGACGACATTCGTCGGCCGGCCTGAACCCCTCACAGTTCCTATGACGTGCTTGCGCTGACGGCCATGCACGCTGACGTGTATGGTCTGACGGCCATGCACGCTTCTTTTTGCGCCCCCCTTCGAATTGCCATGACCGGTTCCAACGGTTTCATTGGAATCGCACTCCATGACCATCTGCACGCCAGTGGACATCAGGTCATTCGGCTGGTGCGGAACACTGCACACGACGCGTCCCATGAAGCCTCGTGGAACCCAACAGCACCCTTTCAACTGAGCGAAGACCTCTCAGGCCTAGATGCCGTAGTCCATCTCGCAGGTGCCAACATCGCGGAGCGGCGATGGACACGGCGGCGGCGCGCCCTCCTTCGCAGCAGTCGCGTCGAGGCCACGCAGCACCTCGTTGCAGCCTTGATGAACCTTCCTGAACCACCACGAGCATTCGTGCAAGCATCGGCGATCGGCTGGTACGGCAACCGTGGTGATGAGGTGCTCAGCGAGTCGGCCTCATCTGGCACTGGCTTCTTGGCGGCGCTCGTCAACGACTGGGAGCAAGCAGGCGCCCCGATCGCCAGCGACCACACACGCAGGGTGGTGCTGCGAATTGGCATGGTGCTGCATTCGGATGGGGGCGTGATCAAACGGCTCCGCCCACTGTTTCGCCTTGGCCTTGGTGGGCCGCTAGGAAGTGGCCGTCAGTGGGTCAGTTGGATCGCGCGAGATGATCTCGTGGCACTCATTGAGCAGTCCTGCAGCGATGAACGCTTGGCTGGCACCATCAATGCCGTGGCCCCAATACCGGTGCGTAATGCGGAATTGACCTGCTCGATTGCCAGATGGTGCCACCGGCCGGCCTTCGTGCCTGCCCCTAGTTGGGGGCTTCGGCTAGCCCTTGGCCGCATGGCCAATGAGTTGCTTCTGACCTCTCAACGATGCCAGCCTGAGGTGCTGAACGCGATAAACCACCCAATTAGGCATCGAACGGTCGATTTAGCCCTCTCTGGGGACTCATCAAATACTTCGATACTGCCGCAGAATCCTTGAGTCAGCCCCTACTTGGCATTATGCTCAAATCGAGGCGTGAACTTGTTCGCGCCGGGTGGGAACCCAAACAGAGAAGAATGAAGGAGACACATTCATGCATGCAACCACTACCGCGATCGGCCTTCTTGGCCTGACCGCAGCAGCAACGGGCGGCGTTCTGATGGACCAAGTCGGTTCCATGGACGGCGCAGACGTCAATACCGCCAATATGCTGGCGACCCAATTCTTTGAGGCCGCCTATTCGGTGTATGACATCGCCGCTTTGGACGACTTTGATAATTCCAGCGGCGGCGGTGCTGGCACCGTGTCGTGCATCATCGGCGGATGGAACGGCTACGTCAGTATCGACGGCATCCAGAGCGTACATGTCAATTTCTACATGGCACCCGAAGATGCCGCGACCAACCTCGTGGGTTACGCCACAGGCGAATTCTCCGTCGAAACCGACCCCGCGTGGACCGGAACAGGCTTCGGCGACTTGCTCAATGCAGCCGGGTTCTTCGCCATCGGTGGTGGCACCCAGTACGTCGCTCTGATTCCAGTCAATGAATTCGCAGTCAATGGCCAAACCGGCGCGGTGTGCACCTTTATCGGTGACGACAACTCCTGGCAAGCCAACCCGGGTGGCGGCTTTGGTATGCCCGGCAACATGCAAACACAAGCATTCAACCTAGGCATCCGTGTCTTGAGTGGTTCAGGCGACCCGTGCGATCTGCCCCTTGGTGGATGCCCGGCCGACATCAGTGGTCCTGGTGGTGAACCTGACGGAATCGTTGGCGTCGACGACGCCCTTGGGTGCATCGGTTCGTTCGGCCAAATTGGGGATGGGACGTCCCGCCCCCTCGGCGACTGCTACCCGCTTCCAACAGGCGACTGTGAAGTCACCGTGGACGATCTGCTGACCATCATTGCTGCCTTTGGCAATGACTGTCGCCCACGAGGCGCTTGCTGTTACGGCCTAGCTGGCTGCGATGAGGACCTGCTCGAAGAAGACTGCACCGGCGACTACCTCGGCGATGAGTCTTCCTGCACCGACTGCCATGCTGGTGCCTGCTGCTACATCGACGGTTCCTGCACAGAAGGCACCCCCAACGACTGCGAAGGCGCTGGAGGCACCTATTCGGGCGATGGCATCGATTGTGCCTCGGCCAATTGTCCTCAGCCCGAGCCAGGCGCTTGCTGCCTCGGTCCAGTCGATTGTCTCGACAACCTGCTGCCCACGGACTGCGCCGACTTCGGCGGTGAGTTCCAAGGCAACGGCACCGACTGTGCCGACAGCCCATGCGGCTGGGCAGGTTGCCCCGATGGCGCTACGGATGAAGGCGTGCCTTGCCAAGAGGACACCACTGATCCCAATAATGACCCCAACGGTGGCATGAACGTCAACCCACCGGCCTTTGGCAGCATTGCCATAGGCGAATCCATCTGCGGTCTCATGAGCACCTACACGTGCTTGGGTTGCGGTGATGGTGGAGCCGATGCACTCTATCGTGACACCGACTGGTATCTCTTCGACAACGCGAGCGGTGGCGAGTACACCGTCAGTGGCGGCGGCGAGATGATGTTGGTCATCGGTATCGTTGACAATGATGCCTTGTCATTCGTTGACTACTTCCTTGTTGATGCCTATGGCGAAGGTGAAGTCACCGTAACGCTGCCCGCTGGTGGAAGTTATGCCGTCTGGGTTGGCTTCAACTTTGATGGCGGCGAACAGCCATGTTCGACGGGCGCCAACCAGTACTCGGTTACGCTCGAAGGTCAGGCCGCTTCGGCCGCAGCCTGCTGCGTACTCACTGAGTGCGTGGGCGACCTCGACCCAACCGACTGTGCGGCCCTCGGCGGCACATATGTCTCGGGCGAAAGTTGCGCGACCTACTCCTGCCCAGGCGTCTACGCTCCGTGCAGCACCGGTGTCGGTGAAGATCCGTTGGATCCCGCAGATTCATGGACAGCGGGCACCTCAGATTCGGGCGCGGGTTACCTGCGTGCGATGAATGTGGACGTGGCTTCAGTGAGCGATGCGACCATCTACGGGTTGAGTTTGGTGTACAACAACGGCTGGAGCGACTGCTCGGGCGACTCTGGCTCCATCACTCTGGAATGGTCCATCATGGACGACGCAGCAGGCCTACCTGGTGCCGAGGTCGCCAGTGGCATAGCCAACAGCCACTCCGTGGTTGATCTGGTTTACGCGGGCATTTACCCACTGAGCCAGTGGGGCATGTCACCTGGCCTAAGTTCCAGTGCTGACTGGCTGCAGGCGAACTCCACAGCTGGCGGCCAAGGTGAGTGCTGGTTCTTGTGGATGTCCTCCACGCCTGCGGACAGCGGTTCGTCAGCCCTCAACGACGGATCCGGTTGGGCTGATGAAACCTTCAGCCTCAACTACTGCATCACGCCGTGATCGCCTCATAACCTGAATCAACAACCCCCCGGTCAACTGGCCGGGGGGTTGTTTGTTTTGAACAACCTGCCCACCAATTGAGAATTCACTTTCTCAGCCAACGGTATGGGTTTAGCATCTCTATGTCCGCCTCCAACACGAATTCAACCTCCTATCAGGATGCAACCATGCAACTCACGTATCAACTCACATACACGCCCCGCATCGTGCTCACGTTATGTGTATTGGCCGCCACCACCGGATGCACGCACACGGCAACACCTGAACACGCTGCTTCGATGACCCGGCACAGCCAGTTTGCCCCAAGCATGCAGGGGCACGCGTCGGTCGTCGCTGATGCACGCGATCGTATGCTGCTCGTGTGGGATTCACGCCGGCAACAGGGTGGGAAGTACGGTGTCCTTGGTCGATTCATCAATGCCGACGGCACGCCGGCCACAGACGAGTTCACGATCAACACGCATGTCGAAGATCACCAGATGCATCCCGCTGCAGCCATGGCCGGTGACGGTTCGGCGTGGGTTGTGTGGACCAGTTGGATGCAAGATGGTGATCAGGGTTCGATCGTTGCGCGATATTTCGATGGCACCGCATGGGGACCTGAAATCGGTATCAACGAAACACGCAGCGGGCATCAGATCGAACCGGTGGTCGCCATGCACGCCGATGGAAGCAGCTTGATGCTGTGGACTTCCATTGATGGTGGTACGCAACAGATCATGGGGTGCAGCGTGCAACCAGACGGAGGGCGAGGCGCCCCGTTCGCACTCTCAAGCGATACCGACCAGGCCTCGGTGCCCGGCGTCGCCCCTGTCGATGATGGCTGGATGGTTACATGGGCCAGCCGCAACGCCAGCGGAGCGCTCGCTATACACGCTGCGACGCTGTCACGCGATGGCACGCTTCTTGGCCTTCCCGTCGAGGTGGCGACCGATGCTATCGAGCCGGTCATCGCATCCAATGGCCGCCAAGCGGCCGCGGCGTGGCTCGCCCGCCACGAACACGGATGGGCTGTTGATGTGCAACACCTCTCCCGACAAGAATCGGCCCAGCGTGTTGCCTCGCCCACCGACACGCAGTGGATCACTGGTGTGGCGATTGATGTCGGACCCGACGATGACATTGCCGTGGCATGGACCGTCGATAAGCCAGTGCACGACACGTGGGTGCGAACCATTGAAAACAATGGGCACATGAGCGAGCCCGTACAACTGATCCACGGCGGTCATCTCGAAGCCGCTCGCGCCACGAGCAGACTGCACGTCGCCGCCAACGGCACCGTGCATGCAGCGGTCAGTGGCAAGGCCGGTGGCGATAAGAAAGCGGCGGTACTCGCTTCGACGGCGCGTGCAGGTGATGCACAGTGGGGCGCGCTGAACGTTCCCTCACCAGACCTGACCTATGGCCTCATGCTTGGGCCAACCCACTTGCCGCCCGTGTTCGATCCAAACTTTGTTCCCAAGCCTCGCACACGCACCGATTACCGCGGTGCCAGCGGATTTGAGGGCATCACCTATTCGGGATGGGGCCCGCCGGACCCGGACCTCGCCGCTGGCCCGACGCACTTGGTGCAAGTCACCAATGGTGCCATCGCGTTCTTCACACACGATGGGCAATTGGTGTTTCAGGACAAGATTGAACAAAGCGACGGCTTCTGGGGAAGCGTCGGCGCGACCTACTTCGTATTCGACCCCGAAGTGATCTACGACCAACGAAGCAATCGTTTCTTCGCCATGGCCAATGAGCGCAGTGACAATGGTGGTTCGTATTTCCTGCTCGCCGTGTCAGACGACTCGAATCCCGAAGGCACGTGGCACAAATACCGACTCAACATGAGTCATGTTGACGACGATATCGATTCGCCCAATCTTGCAGTCGATGAGGACACCGTGTACCTGACCTGCGACATGTTTGGCGGCGATAAGTATGCCATACTCATGGTGCCTAAAGCCGAAGTGCTCGCCGGGGATCCGTTATCTGGCACCACCGAATTACTGATGACTGGAAGCGGAAACCAATCACTTGGACTGACTCGCAGCAACGATGATGAACCAGACGTGCCCCAGTTCATGCTGCAGTCATCTGAAGGCACAGGAAATGGTGTGTCGTTTAACGAAATTCGAATACACGCCATCCGTGATCCAATGGGAAATCCATATCGTCAAACATTCGACCTTCAAGTGCCTGCGTACACATATCCATCACAGGTACCCCAGTTAGGAACCAGCGTGCAGCACTACCTGTTCGAACCTCGGTTTTGGTCGTGCGTGTACCGCAATGGTTCCATCTGGGCCGTGCATCATGTCAACAACGAGCGAGCACGGGTTCGCTGGTATGAAATTGATATGCAAGGCTGGCCGATGTCGGGGCAGACTCCTGTCCTGTCGCAGCATGGTGAGATCGACATGGGCAGTGGCATCTATACATTCTTTCCGGCCATTGCCGTAGATCACAATCACAACGTTGCCATCGTGTTCGCGCACAGCGCAAGCACCCTATACACGTCGATGTGGCGTGCCACGCGTGCAGCGAACGACCCCGCGGGGACCCTGCAAGCCCCGGAGTTGATCAAGGCCAGCGATTCACCTGAAACCAGCGGCCGCTGGGGTGATTACTCCGGAGCAAGTGAAGACCCGAGCGGTAACGCCATCTGGCTAGCGCACGAATGGAGGCCAGCGGGATCTTGGAGCACGTGGATCGAGCGAGTCACGGTGGCCCCTGCGATAACCGTGCAGGTTCCGGGCGATTACGCCACCATTCAATCAGCCATCACCGATGTCCCCGACGGTTCAACAATTGAAGTCGCCGCGGGCACGTGGATGGAGCGCATCAATCTCGATGGCCGATCGCTCATTCTGCTGGGCGAAGACCCCGAGACAACCATCATCGACGCAGATAGCAAAGGGCTGGTCGTCAATCTCGACAACCAGGGATCGAGCACTGTGATCGACGGCTTTACCCTTACAGGAGGCGACGTCAATTGGGGCGGCGCCTGCTTTGTCCGCGGCGCGCCGACGATTCGCAATTGTCGAATCATGCAGAACCACGCCAACGCCGGCGGTGGAATACTCAGCGTGCTTGGTCCGGGACCGGTCGTACAGGATGTCTTCTTCTGCAGCAACGACCCACATGACATCAACGGACCATTTCAAGATGGTGGCGGCAACACATTCGAGGCCACATGCCCAAACGATTGCCAAGGCGATGTCGACAACGACGGCACCGTGGGTGTTGATGACATGCTGATGGTGCTTGCTAACTTTGGCGGATCCGACAATGGTGATGCCAATGGCGACGGCATCGTCGATGTGTCCGACGTACTGCTGCTCATCGGCCACTGGGGCCCCTGCTAAGTAGATAGGGTCGCTACTGCTGCTGCTGCTGCGCCGCTGCCTCATCGCTTCGCAGCTGCAGGCCCGATGCTTGATCCGGTGGTTCGGTGAACACGGGCACTTCCATCACGACTGGTTGGGTTACGTGCGGTCGCTCGCGTCGCTCGACGGGCGTCGTGCGAACCTCGGCATGCAGCCGCTCGGTAGCCGCTCCACGGAAGATCCCCCTGTTTGGAGGCACATCGTTGTAGTGGCGTCCATAGGCCACCACCACATGCCCCTCATCTGGAGCACACCGGTGCGTGGGATCAAAACCCACCCAGCCGTGTGATGGTGACAGAACTTCGACCCAAGCATGACTTTCGGCGGGCTTATTGGTCGGGTCCACATGCAGATAACCGTTGACGTAGCGGCACGCAATCCCACAGAGTCGAAGCAGTGCGAGTGTCACGTGCGCAAAATCCTGACAGACGCCACCGCGCTTCTCAATACTCTCATCACTGGTGCTAAGAAAGTTAGTGACCAGCGGTTGATAAACAATGTAGGAATGCAGAGATCTGGAAATTCGTTCAATCACGGATCCGACCAACTCACAGGACAACAGATCTAAGGAGATGGCCAACTGCTCCAAACGCTCACTTCGAATGATAGGACCGCCAAACTGGAGAAAGTCCCACGAGTTTAAAGAGTCGGTCAGCCCATCAATTTGATCCGCCAACTCGGTGGGCTGAACAGCCGGGGGTGATGTTTCAACGAGGGATTTGGCCACTACTTCAACACGCTCATGGAAGTCTGTGATTGAGAACCAATGCAATGCATTGCCCAGCCAGTCCTCATGCCGTGTTGGTTGCGTATGAGGTCCGACGGCCAATTCAAATTCGTGCAGTACCTGCCCTGACTGCGTACGGGGCTCGACCCGAACCTCCATGTGCGACTCGCGCACGAAGACCGAGTAGTCAAATCTGAGATGATGTTCGATTTCAAGCAGCATGCATCACACCGTAAAGTACAGACGCGTCAATGAATCATGGATCGACGTCACGTCACCAATCAAACCATCACAAACCGAGGCAAAGTCCCGCCCCTTGAGCAGGTCCTGTCGCTCGTATCGCAGTCTCGCTGACATTCGGCCAATGAGACGAGCAGGTTCGGTCAACACACTTCCCTGCTCGATGGAACCCAAGTCTGATTCAAGGTGCGCAATACCAAATGCCACGCTTGTGGGCGTCCCGTGTTCAAACAGCAAGAAAGACAACACCTCTCGTGGGGAGAGTGCCACACCGTGCGCACGCCGGTAATTCTCAAGTGACCCAGCACTGCGGAGCACCGCACGCAGTAAGGCATGTTGCACCGGCACATTGACATCCACCTGCGGCGTTAGCAAGTCGGGCAATCGATGCCGAAGCAGGAGCACCACCCGGAGGACACGTTCAAGCATGGCGCCAATATCCAAGAACGACCAAGCCTCGTCGCGAATCAATGTCCGGCCGATGGCACCGCCGATACCAAAGACTTCCGATTGCACCTGCCTGATCAACTCATCAAGCGGAACCTCTCCACGCATTCCCGAATCCAACTGCAACCAGCACCCGTTGATTTGCTCAAACACTTCACGAGTCAGGTACTCACGCACGGCCCTAGCATTTTCCCGAGCGTTATGAATAGACGCTGCTACTGACAGTGTGTTGTTCTCACCGAGCAGCCATGATCGGAGCGCCGCATTGATGACGTCATCGACCGACCCGGTCGCATCAAGGGGAGGCGAACCCGGAATCATCTCAGCAAACCCCACCCAATACTGACGAATCGAATCGGGCGCAAGGCCGCGAATCTCGACTGACATCTGATCAGCTACTTTCAGCGCACGGCACAAGAAGGCGGCGCGTTCCAGATAGCGGCCCGTCCAGTAGATGTTTTCAGCCGAACGAGACAGCATCGCATTCATTGGACGAGTTCCTCAGCCAATACCCACGTATCCTTGCTGCCACCACCCTGAGATGAATTGACCACATACGAACCTTCCTCAAGGGCTACGCGGGTAAGCCCGCCAGGAAGCACGCGAATCTTCTCGCCATATAACACGAAGGGGCGCATGTCGACTCGTCGCGCTCCAAACGCATCGCCAGTCCACGTCGGATGAGATGAAAACTCAATTAGTGGCTGAGCGATGTACCGTCCTGGATTGGCATCGAACGCTTCTGCAAAGCGAGCGATTTCTTCCCGGCTGGCCGTTGGCCCAACCAGCATTCCATAGCCGCCAGCCCCGTCGGTCAACTTGACAACCAATTTGGACAAATTATCTCGGATGTACTTGGCGTCATCCGCCACACGACCAAAGTATGTGTGTACCTGCGCCAACAGAGGTTCTTGATCGAGGAAGAAGCGAATGAGTTCGGGCATAAACGGATAGACCGCTTTGTCGTCGGCGACGCCAGCGCCGGGTGCATTGGCGATGGTCACATTCCCCGCCCGCCACGCGTGCACCAAGCCGGGCACCCCGAGCAGGCTTGAGGAATTGAAGACAACCGGATCAATAAACTCATCGTCAACTCGACGGTACAACACATCGACGCGTTGACGGCCACGCGTCGTCCGCATCGAGAGCTGATCGTTCTCCACAATAAGGTCACGCCCCTCGACCAAAGGCACCCCCATCTCGCGGGCTAGGAAGGAATGTTCAAAATACGCACTATTGGACATGCCCGGTGTTAAGACGGCCACGGAAGGGCGCTCCCGACCACGCGGGGCCACGAACGACAATGCTTCCAACAACATTTGCGGATATTCGTCCACGGGTCGAACGCCGTACTTCGCGAACAATTCAGGAAAAACACGGCTGAGCAAGTTGCGATTCTCCAGTACGTAGGAGACACCGCTCGGGCAGCGGCAATTGTCCTCCAGAACAATGAACTCCCCCTGCTCACCTCGAAGTAGATCCACACCAGTAATGTGCGTAAAGATTCCGTGCCGCGGCCGTGTTCCGATGAGTTGACGTCGGAAGTCACTGCGAGACAGCACCAGATCAAATGGAACCACGCCTTCTCTCAAGCATCGCTGATCGCCGTAGACATCCTCGAGAAAGAGATTGATGGCCGTGACTCGCTGCACAAGCCCGGCTTCGAGCATTTCCCACTCATCTGACCCAATGATTCGAGGCACAAAATCAAACGGAAACACACGCTCAGTCCCCTCGGACTCGCCGTAGACCGTAAACGTAATGCCTTGATTGACCAGTGACACTTGCTGCATCTGTTCTCGGCGCTTCACTTCATCAATGTCAAGCCGACCAAGTGTCTCGACGATGGACTGATATAAGCCTCGCGCGACGCCGGACGATTCGAGTGCTTCGTCATAGCCAAGTTGTGCCGCATTCCAGTCCACTGTCATGAAGGAGGGATGGTATCAGGCTGGGGGAATTGGTCGGCCATGCGGATCCACCGAGTCGTTTACCTCGCTGCCCAACTGTTCGAGCAGCGTAGAATCCGTCGCGTGCTCGAGTCGTTCTGCTGCAGCATGCAGGTGGCTTGAGGGAATGTCGGACCGACCAGCCAAATAGGTCTCCCATAAACGGTGAGCGCGAACGAGCATCGCAGCAGCGTCGTGCCCCGCTGGAGTCAGCGTCCAACATCCGTCAGATACACCGGCAAGCCGCTTGCGTATCAGTCCATCAAGCACCGGCCGGACACGCCGCGACCCTACTCGCACATCCGATTCCAACAACTGTCTCACCTCAACATCGCTGGCTGGTTCGCCACGCTCGTGAAGTCGATAGAGCAAACCCAATGCATCTTCGATTGCCACACTCGCCATGCGACGTCGCATGGAGAGATTTCGCGACAGTACACCTCGTCGAGGCGCCACCAGCGCAGTGATTGCGAAAATGACCGCAGCCATGACGGCCATCGTTCCCGCCGGAGATGTCTCGCTTGATAAGCCAAGAATGGACGTAGGCACTTTGACCGCAGCCACGTGCCCCAGCGCCGCCGATGCTGCGCCAATGACGGCCGCGAGCACCAGCACACTGATCATGCGCTGAGCCAACAGCAAAGCAGTTGCCGCTGGCGCAACGATGAGCGCCACCGTAATGATGCTGCCCACCGCCTCAAAGCAGGCCACGCAGGTCACCGCGGTAAGACCCATAACCAGTAACTGCAGGGCGCCAGCGGGAAAACCCATTGTGCTTGACAATGCGGGGTCAAAGTTGGCCATGAGCAATTCCTTGTACAGAATCGCCATGACGATGATGTTGACCACGACGGCGCCAATGAGCGGTGGCACAATTCGAGGCATCGTCCAGCCACCCACCTCAATGACGTCATAGGGGGCCATTTCGAGAATGCCGTGCAGCACGCATCCTGCGTCAAGATCCACCGAGTCGGCGGTCTGCACGATGAGCAGCAAGCCCGCCGCAAAAAGCGTCGTAAACACAATGCCCATCGCGGCGCCTCGTTCAATGCCGCCCCACCGATGCACGACTTGCGTCAGCACCGCCGCGGTGACTCCAGCCACTGCGGCGCCAGCAAACATCCAGCCACTATCACGTGTGCCGCTGACCAGAAACGCCGCCGCAATGCCTGGAAGCACCGCATGCGAGATGGCGTCGCCCATCAATCCCATGCCTCGCACCACTAGCCATGTGCCAGGCAGCGCGCAGGCCACTGCCACGAGCACACCGATCAGTACGATCCAGCCGTCATAGTCCCACGTCATGGTTGAAGGCCCGCATCAACAGCAATGACATGCGGACTTGGCACCATTCGGCCGCGTTTATGTAATGCTTTCTCCAACTCGGCGACCAATGCATCGCCGAGCACATGCTCGACCAAGTCCGCATCACGATAGACGTGCGACGCGGCAATGTCGGCATGTTCAATGAGATAGATCTCCCATAATCGGTGATTCCGAACGACACGATCGGCTTCCAACTGACCCACGGCGGTCAGTCGCCATGATCCGTTGACCGACTCGGCCACATGGCCACTTCGAACACCCGATCGCAGCAGTCGCCGCACCACGGCCGCTCCCCAGTGGCGAATGGCGACAAGATCACCAATTGACAGTTCTGCTCGCCCGGTCGATTCTTGCGCTTCAAAGAAGGACCGGAGCAAGTGATGTTGTTCGGTGCGGTGCTTAAGCCTCGCGGCGGCCCACCATCGGCGAACACCACCTCCACGAATTCCAAAGATCATTGACACAGCAAAGAACACACCAAGCGTGAGCACGATGATCGCGCCAGCAGGAAGACGTGGCGCTGCGGCGCTGATCGAAGCCCCAAGCCAGCACGCTCCTGCACCAATCAGTGCCGAAATGATCACCATCTTGAGAAACGAGTACGTCCAGAATCGGGCCGCGGCGGCGGGGATGATGAGCAGTGCAATGACCAGAATTAAACCAACTGATTGCAGGCCAATGACGACCACAGTGACGGCCAGCATCATGAGTAGACCATCAATCAATCCCACACGCCGACCAATGACAGCGGCAAAGGATTCATCAAAGCACAGCAGCCTGAACTCCTTGGCCATTCCAACGCCCACGAGCAGCGTGAGCAGTGCCACGACTGCAATTCCGATGGTGTCCGAGTGCACCATCGAAGCGGTTTTGCCAAAGATGAAGGTTTCCAGCCCCGCTTGGTTGCCACCGGGAAGTCCTTGCGCGATGGACAGCAGCGCGATACCCAGCCCAAATCCACCCCCGAGCAGCACGCCCATGATGGCATCGTCCCGAAGCCGAGTCGCACGCCGGAGTACGGGCACCATCCACGCCGTTGCAAGCCCGGCGATGGCTGCGCCAATCAACAGGCCAACCAGTGACTTGCCCGAGCCACCAAATGACTGCATGACCATGAACCCAATGACGACACCTGGCAGCATGCAGTGGCTCACGGCGTCGGCCAAGAGTGCCCGCTTTCGCAAAACAAGAAAGGTGCCTGCCACACCCGCGGCAGCACCCAGCAACATTGTGCCGATCACAACGACGCGTGTGTTCCAATCGGCCAGGAGCAGAATGTCCTGTAGCGTCGTATCCATCACCACTATCCGCCCTGCGGTCCGCCAAGATGCTGTAGCGCAGTCGCCGCTTGCTCGAGCAGTGTCAGCCGCCCGCCATAAGTGGCGCGAAGATTGTCGTGGGTGAAGACCTCATCAGTGTGCCCCGCTGCAACAATTCGCATGTTCAGGAGCACAACATGGTCAAAGTACTCTGGGACCGTCTGCAAGTCGTGATGCACCACCACAACAGTTCGCCCTTCTGACTTGAGTGTTCGCAGCACCCTCACGATGGCTTGCTCAGTGGCGGCATCAACCGATGCAAATGGTTCGTCCATCAGATATAGGTCTGCTTGCTGCACCAGCGCGCGGGCAAGAAAAACCCGCTGCTGCTGACCGCCTGAGAGTTGGCTAATCTGCCGATGGGCAAGATCGGCCAGTTCGACTTGCTCAAGGGCCCGCATGGCCTGGGCCTTTTGTGATCGGCCCACTGGACGCAGCCACCCAAGGCGCCCATACGTGCCCATCATCACGACATCGAGCACGCTGACAGGAAATGCCCAGTCAACCGTTTCACGCTGAGGCACATAGGCTGTGCGGCGACGAGCTTGTTTCCAAGGCTGACCAAAGATGGTGACCACCCCCGAAACACTTGGGATGAGATTCAAGCACGCCTTGATCAGTGTGCTCTTACCAGCTCCATTGGGGCCAACGATGGCCGCCAATACGCCAGTGGGGATGTCCAAGTCAACATCCCACAACACCGGGCGTCGATCGTAGGCGACCGTCAGGTCGTGGATCGAGAGTGCCGCGTTGGGATCATGCTCGATGCCGGGAAGTGCCTCCCCGTGGGGTCGATCGTTCACGCGAGGCTCACTTTCTGTCGCCGACTGAAGCGATGTGGGCTCGGATACCGCCAGTGGGCGCATTGCCACCGAGTGCTCGCGAGATGGTCGACGCATTGTGATCGATCATGCCCACATACGTACCCTCCCACGTGCCCGGTGCACCCATAGCGTCAGAGTACAACTCGCCGCCAACGACAATTGTGTGGCCGCGTGCTTGGGCACCCTCAATCAGTGCTCGCACGTACTTATCTGGCACGCTTGATTCGACAAAGACCGCCGGAATCTTCCGCTCAACCAGTATGTTCACGAGCCTATTGATATCCGCCAGACCCGCTTCGGATTCGGTGGAGATTCCCTGAATGCCCATCACGTCGAGTCCGTAGGCTCGGCCGAAGTAACTGAAGGCGTCGTGGGCGGTGACCAGCACACGCTGGTTCTTGGGAATGCTTGCGATGGTGCCTCGAACATACTGGTCGAGTTGTTGTAACTCCACCTTGAAGGTCTTGGCATTGGCCTTGAACGTATCGCACGCTTCGGGCCGCGCCTGACACAGCGCAATCTGCACCGCGTCGGTCGCCGCCATCCACGCTTGCACATCCATCCATACGTGTGGATCTGGGTGCCCCTCTTGCCCCTCCGGGACGATCAAGAATTTTTGATCGACACTCGAAGCGACCGGGCGAACAAACCGACCACGCGCTGCGGCCCGTTCGAAGATGTCGCCCATACGGCCTTCGAGTTTCAGTCCGTTGTAGAGCACAACATCGGCCGCCATGATTCGACGCACATCCGATGACAATGGCTTGTACAGGTGCGGATCAACACCTTCACCCATGATGCTGATCACGACGGCCTGGTCGCCCGCGACATGCCTGGCCACATCGGCGACCTGAGCAGTCGTGGTCACGATTTCCAACGCCGTGGCCATGGCCGAACTGGCTGAAAGGCCAATCATGCTGGCCACCAAGATCCCCTGCTTCCACAAGCCCATGCGATGACTCCTCGACTAATCAATGAAGTGCGATTTGTAGCCCTTGCTACGAATCTCAGTAGCAGATGCTACACTACTGGCCAGTCATCGTCAAGGATTCGTTGCATGAAGCCCGCCAGCCCCTTTGCCAAAACCCGCCGAGACCACCTCACAGAGACCGCAGAGGACTATGTGGAGGCCATTGAAGACATTCTTGAGGAACAGCCTGAGTGTCGCGTGAAAGACCTCGCTCGTCGGATGGAGGTCAGCCATGTCACCGTCACCCGCATTTTGCAGCGGCTCGCTGGCGAAGGGCTGATCGACAAGGAGCCATATGGCCCATGCACGCTCACCAGCGATGGACTCTTGATGGCCCGCCGCTCACGTAACCGGCATGACATCGTCTTGGCCTTCCTTTTGGCCATCGGCGTACCAGAATCGACCGCCATTTACGATGCTGAGGGCATTGAGCATCACGTCAGCACCGACACCCTCACTGCGATGCGGAACCTCGTGGCGCTGCACAGAGCCAACAAATAAAAACTTTCCAAAGCCGCGCACCGAGCCAGTCGCCCGAGGCTGTCTTGAGTGCATCGGACATTGGGCTTGTCCGAGGCACCCCGCTCAGGGGATACGTAACGGATCCACGCGGATCCCCCACCCCGCCACGCTTCGCTCCTTGTCGTGTCGGGGTGGGTGTTTTTTTGTTCGCCATGCCGCCCGAATCACTTTTTATATCGTGCGCGCATACACCACATCGTTCCCACTCTCTTGTCCGCTCCACTCGGGACATACAGCACTTTCAATTCAGACAAGGGATTCACATGTTCAAATCATCTCCAATCCGTACAACATTGACCACCACCTTGGCCTTAGCCGCGCCGATGATCGCCCATGCCAAACCAAATTCTGCGCCGACGATGTCGGCCAGAGACTGGGCAAAGACTGCGTCAGTCGCCGAACTCACGGCCTTCGCACACAAACCACGCGAACTCATCGTCAGGCTCGATCTCTCCAAGGTCAGCGCCGCCGATGCGTCCCTCAATGCGATTCTCCGCGCCACAGGCGGGCGCGTTCGATGGGAATCCCGCTTGGTGCCTGGCCTGATTGTGATCGAAATTGATGCGGCCGTCAGCAAGAGTCTAGATGTAGCCAGAGGACGGTCCAAAGGTGTGCTCTACGCGCATCCTGTCTACACACTCAACGCGGACGCAACCAATGATCCCCTGTGGAACAATCTGTGGGGACTTCGTAATGACGGAGACACGTACACCTGCGACGGCTGCAGCGATCAACCAGTCAATGGCGTTGCCGGCATCGACATCCGCATGGAAGAGGCGTGGCAGATTCAACCCAACGCCGATGGTGTCATCGTCGCAGTAGTCGATTCGGGTGTCGACCTTGAACACGAAGACCTCGCCGAGGTCATGTGGACCAACACCGACGAAACGCCCGGCAACGGCAACGATGACGACGGCAATGGCTACGCCGACGATGTGAACGGCTGGAGTTTCGCGCACAACCAGCCCCGCCCTCCAGTGGCGGAGAATCATGGAACACATTGCTCGGGCACCATCGCGGCCAAGGCAGACAATGACATCGGCCTAGTAGGTGTGGCTCGCGGCGCGTCCATCATGCCGCTGCAATTCATGATATTGGAAGCCGATGGACAAGCCCGGGGTTCAACCAGTGACGCCATGGCGGCGATTGAATACGCCGTTGCTAACGGCGCTCGCATTTCCAACCACAGTTGGGGTGGAACCGCGCCGAGCGAGGCCCTGCGAGAAGTCATTGCAAGTGCCGGCAATCAGGGACACCTGTTCATCTGCGCCGCGGGCAACTCAGGCGGTCCGGTGGGATATCCCGCCGGCTTTGACCTTGACTGCATCGTGTCGGTCGCTGCGGTCCGCCCCGATGGCGAATTGGCCAGTTTCTCCAACCGAGGCGGAGGCGTTGATCTCGCCGCACCGGGCTGGGGCATCAAGTCGTGTGTCGCTGGCGGCTATGGCCACTCGAATGGCACATCGATGGCATCCCCGCATGTCGCAGGCGTTGCCGCGCTCCTTCTTGCGAACAGCGGTGGCACCGCGACCGCTGCTCAGATCAAACACGCCTTGCTTACATCGGTGCGCCCGCTCGACTCACTGGCCAACCACGTCGAGACCGGAGGCATGCTCGACGCCGCTGCGGCGCTGGCTGCCTTAAATGGTGGCGGCGGTGGCACACCTCCTGATGCCTATGGAATCGTGCAACACGTCGGTGCCGACCCAATCAATCTGTCAATCACCTTCACACCCGACGGCCAAGAGTGGACCATGTGCCGCGACGAGGTGGCAGCACTTCCCGCCGGCGATGGCGGGGGCAACCTCGAACTCGGTGATGATGACACCAAGTGGCAGGGGCTTCGCTGGCCCTTCTCCTTCGCCGGCGAGTCGTACACCCAAGTGCAAGTGCATAGCAATGGCAGTGTGACCTTCGCAGAGGCACCTCCATCCTGGCAGGCCACCCCCGAATCCTTCGCCTTGGCACCGCGTATCGCACCGATGATGGCCGATCTCAACCCCGGCGGTGGTGGACGCGTCACTGTGCTGCACCTGGACGACCGCACCGCCTTCACTTGGTTCGAGGTCCCCGCCTACGGGTCCAACGACACCAATACCATGCAGGTGGAACTGTTCGAGGACGGTCGAATCCGCATGACCTGGATGGACATTCCCACCGCCGCAGCGCAACAGAACATCATCGGAGTCGGCGCCGCGGGTGTCACCCAGTCAAACGTAAACATGACTCTGTCCGACCTATGTCAGGATGTCACGCCGCCCAGTGGTCCGTGCACTGGCGATTTGGACCAGAGCGGTCGCGTCGATGTCGTCGACCTGATCCAACTTCTCGAAGCATGGGGGCAGTGCGACTGATCGAACCCTTGCCTACACTGACTCAAAGCTCCGCCGTCGGCCATTGGTCGGCGGCGGTGTTTTTGATCCACGTATTCGGGCAAGTTCAAGTGGAAGCATCGATGGCTAGCGCTCCCTGCGCGGCCAGATCATTCCACGGGTCGGGCAGATCCGGCGACACGTCCATCAACGCCGCGCTGGTCATCGCCGTTGGCTGGGATGACAACAACACGCAGTGATGCGCAGCAGCCGCAGCCATCAGAAGCAGATACCACAGCAGTCCAGCCGACTTAGCCTGCTCATCCTGACCCTCATGAAAAAGCCGCTTGGCGTATTGATACTGTGTGCGCATCCATTCAATTTGCACAACCCCAGCATCAATCAAAACGCCTGGCATACATGCCTGACCATCTGGGGCGGTATTCATCACCTCGGCCACCCAATCATCGCCGCCAGCACCACTCAACCGAGCAGACAAACGCGTTGTTGGCCGGTCGGCCTGCAGACGACCGAATTCCAGCAGCGAACGCAGTGCTGGGTCGTCATCGTCGCAATTCATATTGATGGTCCGAATATCGTCGCTCATCTCAGTGCCTCCTGCAACCCTGCCACTTCATCGGGAAGTTCGTCTTCGGGAACGCCGTCCTGACGAAGTCTTGCTTGAATCGCCGTGCGAAAGCGGGTGGCGGCGGTACGAACCATAACAGCGCATCGCTTGGCATCGACGCCAAACTCATCGGCGCACTGCCGGTAGTTGATGCCGTCGAGATGGTGGCGCATGAACAGGCGCCAGTGATCTTCATACCCATCAGCGACGCAGGACTGTTGTGCGTCTCGAATGGCCGACGCTACCAGCGATTTGGCCCACGCACGATCGACATCACGATCGTTGATAGAGGGTTCAAACGTGGAGTGGTCCGTGTCTTCGCTAGCCCCTTGATCGATGGACATGGCATCGTGTCGCCGCTCGCGACGCCACTGCTCTTTGAGGTAGAAGTGCAAGGCATTGATGAGCCAGTGCCGCAGTCGCTTTCCACTGGACTGCCACTGCGTAAAGAAATTCGGGCGGTCGAGTCGGTCGGCCATGAAACCGTTGATAATGTCCTCGGGTTCGCCCAGGGCTCGCCAGCTCGTGCCCATGTAATAGATGCGAAGCGGAAGTTCGTACGACTCCATCACGTGGCGATTGATCGCATTACGTCCAATCGTTCCATCGTCAAGCCGCCCCTCAATCCAGGTGCACAAGGTCGGTGGAAAATGGTTCTTCTTTTCGCTGCTCATGGATACTACAGATGCTACCGCCCAGCCTCCCGATCCACATTGCTTTGGGTCGCCAACACCTGCTGTTCGTGCAGAATTGCTCCCTTGGCATTCAGCAATCGAGCGACGAGGATGTGACCGTCAGGTGACTTCGCTGCTTCTACAACCAGAAAACTATTGGGCTCGCCGATACTGAATACCAGCCCAGGGTGCGGGACATCGGCCGCCTTGATGAGATGCTCATGGATCGGGCTGGTGACACACTCAACAAGGGTGTACCCCAGTTGGCGCTTCGTATCGTGCGCAATGACCCGCGACCAATGCACATCACCACTGACGAGCATAGCACCTGTCGTGTGTGTACGCGCCAGCAGGTCTATGAGCCGGTCGTACTCCTTGGGATATACACCCCAGCAATCTGTTTTGCCCGGTCTCACGGCGCCGTTGAAAACCATGCCGCATGCCAGCACTTTGAAAGGCGCCGTCGAGGCGCGCAGCGATCGCTCAAGCCACTGCCACTGCTGATCGCCCAGCAGCGTAGGCGCCTCCGCGTCGCCCTGTGTGCGAGCAAACCAACGCGCGTCGAGCAGAAATACCTCAACAGGTCCCTGTCGAAACTTCGTATAGATGCCTTGGCCTGCTTCGCCAATGCTCGGGTTCGGGCGGTACTCGCCAAAGGCCTGCCGACTGTTCTCCTTGCCCGGGAGATTGCCATCGGTGTCGTTGCGGCCAAAATCGTGATCATCCCACGTGGAATACACCGGCGTATGGGCGACGAGCTGGGCAAAGGCCGGAACCATCGCAAATGCGCGATACCGCGCACGCTGCGTCTTGAGATCTGTCGTGTCGATATAGGGTGTGTCGCCCAGCAGTACCAATGCAGAGATCTGCTGCGCCAACATACGATTCCACACAGCCGATGACCCAATCTCCTCATTGGCGCACGAACCAAATGCGATCAAACACGTATCGCTCATAACTGGTTGTGTCTCAAACCACCAGTTCACATCCCGACGTCCATCGATGGTGTAGGTGTACCGGGTTGCGGGCGAAAGACCTGAGATAGAAGCGATGGTTGTATTGTCGCGGTCGGCCGTCGTCTCGAACTGCATACTGCTCATCAGCCCCCACCTGCCTGAGTCGTCCTGCAGTTCGATGCGGACGTGCGTGGGATCGGTGGTCCTGACCCACACTCGAACACTGTCACTGGTGAGATCCCCAAGTACCGGGCCAGCATCCAGCGATACCAACGCAGATAGAACCAACGACAACGGGACAGTTGCAATCATGGGGCGATCTCCTGTGGCAAGGGTACAGCAGTTTCATTGAGAATCATGAAACTGACGGTCGGCCGAAAAACCAATTGCACCGTGACATGTTGTCTACCTATAGGACATCGAGCATCCATTTTCCACTGGGCTGCCCCTAGAAGTGAACAAACGACACCGCCGAGAGATCTCGGCAGCGTTCTTCGTTCTGGGTCGTGGTCTGCGGGGTTCTACGGGAAGATTCGGCCTGTCGTTGGCGGTCCCTGCGAGCCGCCACCTATGTTTTCTTCTTGACCATGTATGGTGCTGAGGAGACGTCACGAACGCAACCCTGATGAAGGCGACAGGCTGAATTGATCACGAGAGATACCGAATCAGATGTGCTTGTTGTTGGAGGTGGCGTCGCAGGGCTTTATGTCGCCCATCTGATGGCTGGCTCCGGAGTCAGGGTTCGCCTGCTGGAAGCCAAGCCTGACCTGCTGCACTTTTCGTTCAAGACCCTCGGTAGTTTTCTGGAACCCGAGAAGTACGGTTTCTCCAGAAAGATCGTTGCTTCAGAACTTACCAGCATGGTCTTTCATTCTCGCTTGATTCACACCCGCAAGTATGGTCCTGCACGCATTCTCGACAAGGTCCAAGTACATCGCGAACTACTGGAGAAGTGCCGCTCCAATGGAGTGGACGTCTTGGCCGGAACGAGCATCAAGAACGTGCGGCAGGATTCTGATGGTCAAGTGACCAGTGTGGTCGATCAACACGGCACGGAATATACAGCGCGTCTCTATGTCGACTGCTCAGGGGGCAAGGCCGTATTGACCCGCCCGTGCGGTCTCATGGACAAGCATCCTCAATTCGCCTTAGGTGTGGAGTACAACGTCAGATACAAGGACCGGCAGGACTGCGCGCATTTGTTCTATGGTGAGAACTTCCTAGAAGGCTATGGGTGGATTTTCCCCCTTGGCGGTGAACGCGCGATCGTCGGGTTCGGCTCCCTTCAACAGAAACCCGCTGGAATATCCCTTCGACAGTTCTTCGAGCGAATCCTAGCCTTGCCAGTGATTACAAATCTGATTGAAATGGACAACGATGACATCCAAAGCGGGGCGTTTCCTGTTTCCGAAGTGAAAACGAAGTTCTTCTCTGGCAATGTCGTCGGCATCGGTGATTCAGTCTCCCAAGGAAGTCCTTTGTTGGGTGAGGGCTATCGCTTCATCCTTGAATCCGCTTCCATTGCTGCCCCCCACCTGGTTTCGTATCTGGCCAATGGCGATCAACAAGATTTGCGCCGGTATGAACAGGAATGGAATGACACCTATGCGCAGTTGTTCCATCGGCACAAGAAATTGCAGCGTCTTGCCCTGCGCGGCAGCAGGAATGATCTTCTCGCCGACACACTCTCCCTGCTAATGAAGACCAAACGATCGAAGACCTTCAGCAAATTGATCTCCGGAGACATCACCTCCTCTGCACTGTGGTTTCCTTGAAACCGGAACGACGGCAGACATCCACCCAGAGGTCCGCTGCTCCTATCTCGCAGCATCCTCCATGGCGGCACATACGCGATCGGCGGCAAAGTACGTCAGGAAGTGTCCCACGTCGTCAAGACGAGATGCGGTGGCGTCGGGCTTTCCTGCTTGTACCCCGGCAACATCCAAGTGCCCACAGGCCGTCACCATCAGGTGAAGGGGAACACCGATGTTGGAAACGAGATCTCTG
>PVBE012262474.1_pt1 | contig 88983 bp, 77 predicted proteins | sample 1631181 | NCBI WGS metagenome assembly PVBE01 (sample SAMN08397723, study PRJNA350692) | Marine metagenome, whole genome shotgun sequencing project. | isolation source: water | place: Pacific Ocean | collected 2012-04 | reverse complement strand
GTAAATTAAAACAACGTAAAAGAATCAAAAATAAAACGCTAAATGAAAGAAAAAAACAATATCAAAAAAAACAATTAGTTTTGTATTAACACTCTCTTAATTTTTGACCCTAAAAGTTCAAGTTTGTTTGAAGACATACAGATAACACCTTTCACTGATGAAGTAGTGATGGATCTGGCAAAAAATGGCAGTAAGCGATTACTAGTTATTAGCCCGGCATTTGTGGCTGACTGTTTAGAAACCAATCATGAATTAGGTAAAGAGTTAAAAGAGAGGTTTGAGCAAAATGGTGGAGAAGAACTTACATTAGTTGAAAGTCTGAATGACCTACCACAATGGGTTGAGGCTTTGGCTGGAATGGTGAGAGAGTTGTGACAATAAAGCAGATAACTTGGCGAAAGGTTTTTTGTCAGCTTAATTTACTTCCTGATATTCTTTAATAGCCTCACTAACATTGATAATATAATCACCAATCCTTTCATTTATAGAGATCATATCAGTATAAAAAGCACCTGTTTTATGCTTGTATCTTTTTTCTTTTAAATCCTCAACATGCTTTTGGCGAAGTAGATTTCTTAGGTCATTAATCTTTTTCTCAATAGCATAAGCATTCTTGATATCCATATCACTGAAATTATTATTAAGGTTATGGTTCATTTCAATAAATGCCTCATGCACTAAACCTAGCATTTCCATAATTGCGTGATTCTGGTGTTCAGTGAAATTCGAATTGCTTTGCTTTAAATTTTCAATAACTTTTGATAATTGGTAAATAGCATCCGCCACACTTTCCATATCATCAATAATTTTAAGCATTGCCCTTATCTTTTTTGAACTTTCATGGCTGATTTCCCCTTCAGAAACTTTCGTAAGGTAGATGGCGATTTCCAATTCAATGTTATCTGTAATTTCTTCGTACTTCTCAACTCTAGCTAGTAATTTATAATTTTTCTTTGAGTTTTCTTCAACCATCAAACTCTGTATGAATGTGAACATCTTTTCTATTCTTGTTCCGAAGTCTGAAATCTCTTTCAAAGCCTGAATAATTGCTAATTCGCTCGTGGAAAATAAACCTGTGTTGATAAATTTTAATCTGAATTCTTCATCATCCTCGCCTTTATCAGGTACCATTTTTGTTGCAACTTTAGCAATTAAAGGAGCGAATCCTATTAAGAATAGAGTATTAAGAACATTAAAACTGGTATGAAAAATTGCCAATCCTATAGGATAAATGCTATGAACACTTTCGAAATCGCTTTTTGAAAGATTGGTTTTTAGTATGGATACGCCATGCCGTTGTTGCAGAAAATAATCAATTCCTAACAAAAAATAATGAAAAACCGCTAGCATCCACAATACCCCGAACATATTAAAAATTAAATGAGCTCGAGCAGTTCGTTTTGCTGATACATTAGCTACAACAGCTGCAATATTTGCCGTAATAGTAGTTCCAATATTCTCACCCAGTACCATTGCAGCGGCAAGCTCAAAAGGAATAAGACCATTGTAACACATAACAAGCGTTAGGGCCATAGTTGCACTTGATGATTGAATAATAATAGTTAATAAGGTTCCAACCAAAATGAAAATCAAAACAGATAAAAACCCAAGATCTGTAAAAGAAGAAAGAAAATTTAAGGCCTCATGATTGCCATTAATACCAGGAACAGCTTCCTTTAAAAACTGTAATCCGATAAACAGAATAGCAAATCCTATAACAAATTCACCCCATGATTTTCTAATGCTATTTTTTGAAAAGAATAGTGGGAAACTCAAACCTATAAGCGGAAGCGATAAGAAACTAAGACTTACTTTAAATCCCAGTAGGGCAATTATCCATGCAGTAATTGTAGTTCCGATATTTGCCCCCATTATAATTCCAATTGAGGCAATTAACGAAATAAGACCAGCATTTACGAAACTAACTACCATTACAGTTGCTGCAGAAGAAGACTGAATAGCAGTTGTAATAAGCAATCCGGTGAAAACTCCTTTGATACGGCTGTTAGTCATTGCAGCAAGAATTTGCCTCATCTTACTTCCAGCAACTTTCTGCAATGCTTCACTCATAAGCTTCATCCCATAAAGAAAAAGCCCGAGCGATCCAACGAGGGTAAGTGTTTTCCCAATAACTACCAGCACATCTGCCATTACTAATGTTCGTAATTATTAATGATCAATAATAAAACATTTCTGGCATGAACGGTTTAAAATATTTCAATTCTTTTTAAAAGTTATTTACAAGTGATGATCTAACTAAGTTATCATCTCAATAAACTTTATTTAAATTGTAATATTATTATTGTTTAACCTGCAAATGGATCTCTGATCGACAAGTTATAGCATTTAATATGCAAAAACAATATTATGCAAGATAAACATAGTATATCGATGAATGATGTGAAGTTATCTATTTGTTCTACAAGAAAGTATATAAATATTTGATATCGCTTTATTTCATACAATATTCGCATATTAATTTTAAGATTATTTTAACTAAAGTTATGCTAATTGTAAAATCTCAAGTCATGAAAAAGTACTTAATAATAGCTACTTTATTTTTGTCGATATTTAATCTGAATGCACAAAATAAAGATTATGAATTGTGGTCATTTGAGACTAATGATCGTATCTATTCGAACCCCCAAATCCATGGTAACACACTCTATTTCGGTTGTAATGACAATACATTCTACGCTATAGATGCCAATAATGGGGATGAACTTTGGCAATATCAAATTAATACATATATACAATCCGGTTCAACGATAGTAGATTCGATTATCTTTTTTGAGGCTGGGAATAATTGTTATGCTCTTAACAAAGATACGGGAGAAGAAATTTGGATTTATGTAAATAATGATTCGCAAGGAGAAGAGAAATTAGATAATTGGGATTATCATCATGCTACTCCTGTAATTGACGATTCTCTTGTATATTTTGGACTGGGTAACGGATCAATGTTAGGAATTGAAATTGCAACAGGTAATATAAAAGTTCAGACCTCAGCTGTAGATTCTGTACCAATTAGGTCAACTCCTGTTGTTAACGATGGCATCCTTTATTTTGGCGATTGGGATGGTAAGGCATATGCTTATGACATTAATGCAAACGAAATCTTATGGACTCGTAATACTTATGTTGGGCCTCCTCCATATGAAACTTTTGGTATGCTCAACACAAAAATGTTAGTATATGATTCTATGTTGATTATGGGTGCCAGAAACCCAAGGATATATGCCTTAAATGCATATACTGGTAATCCAGAATGGATTTTTGAGGTTAGCGATGGCGGATGGATATCAGGTGATCCGTACATCGAAAATGATACACTTTACATTGGAGGCTCTGATTGCCATAAACTGTTTGCACTTGATGTTCATACAGGAGATCTATTCTGGGACTACATGTTCTTATATAATAATTTTTCGCAACCAAAAGTTTGTGGTGATTATGTTTTGTTTACGACAGGAAACGCATATGCAAATAATGGTACAAACTATGGACATGGTTATCTGTACGCTGTAAATAAATTTGACGGTTCATTGAAAAATTTCTCTCGTATTGGAGGAAACTTATTTACTACACCGATCTTCCACAATGGTCAAATTATTGTTGGCAGTGATGATAAGCACATATATTCTCTTGATTCCATTTCTTTTGTTTCAACTTATGTAAACATTGAGGAAACAGGTATTAACTCTGTCGTAGATCCGAAATTTTATCCAAATCCTTTTAAAGATAGCATTACTATAAGTTATGATTTAGTACTTCCCACAAAAGTTACCATCATCATATATAGTTGGTCAGGCCAGGAAATTAAGAGAAGCCACACAGAGAAAAGAACTGTAGGTGAATATGAATTTTTATGGGATGGCAAAGACCAGCAAAATAATGAGGTATCACCAGGTGCTTATGTTGTTGAGATACATTCAAAAATGGTGAGTACCAGTCAAGTTATTATCAAACAATAAATGATTAATCCACAGATAGTTGATTCAGACCAATAAATCGATTTTCTTATTAAAGCATAAGATCTAATACAATAGTTTGTGAGAATATCAATCCATTGTAACATTTCAAATAAAATGAAGTCACTTGTAGTACTAATTTCAAAATAATCTACTAATGAAAGAAACTACCTTACTTACATTTTTAATGACTTTATTTATACTTTCATCGATTAACAACTATGCTCAGATAACCGATCAGATAACCAAAAATCCGGAAGAGGCAAAAATCATTTATACTGACGTTGAGAATTTTATAATTGCCTACAGTTTGCTTGGTCCAGATTCGGACACCATGAATGTTATTCAGAAGGAATATATTGACAAAGGTACTGCTGGCCTTTTCATGTTTATTGAGAAATATAATCTTTCAGCAAAAAAAATAACCAATGCACTAAAAAAATATCCTGAACACTATGCTGCAATACCTGAAAGACTTGAGTGGTTTAAAACGCAGGAAAAAGATATTCATTTGTATTTTTCAAAATTACAATACTTCCTTCCTCATGTAGTGTTCCCACCAACCTACTTTTTAATAGGAGCGCAAAGAGGCATCAATTCTGCTTCTTCAGAAGGTCAGCTAATTACTATTGATAAATCTGCTGCGAATATTTCAAAGGATCATCTTTCAACTCTAATTATTCATGAATTATTGCATTTTCAGCAAGTACTTGCAATAGGATATCCACAACCTTATTTGGCTATTTATGGACCGGAAAAAAGTTTACTAGCTATAACAATACGGGAAGGTATAGCTGAATTTTTTGCTGATCTGGTTACAGGTGAGTATACACAAGATCAAGCAAAGCAATTTGTTTTGGAAAACGAAAAAGAATTGTGGAAAAAATTCCAACGGGAAATGAATGGTAAAGAAACCGGTGACTGGATGTGGGAAAAACCTGACAATCCAAATCAACCAAGGGATATTGGTTATGTTTTTGGTGCTCTTATTGTGGAATACTATTATAAACATGCTCCGGATGTTTTCGAAACTACTAAAGATATACTTTCAGTAACAGATTATCCAGCCTTCCTTGAAAGAACTGAGTACCAACACAAGTTTGATAATGTGGAATGATTCAATTGAAGAAGAAATTTAAAAAAATCTATTGAAGTTACCTTACTAATTGTGATGTAAAAGTATCAATTATAGGATTTATTGGCCAGACGTTTTTTCATAATAGGTACACTGACGAAAACAAATAGTAGTGTTATTGAGGCTGGCCCGAATATTGTCCACCACAAAGAAAGGTCTACTACTATTGCTACAAAATATAAACCCCACCAAAAGAGAACTTCCCCTGCATAGTTTGGGTATTTTATAATTGCCCAAACATTTCTCTGCAATCGTTCAGTACTACTACGGCCCGATTTAATATGTATTCTTAAAGTATCATCAGCAGTTTTCTCAAGGTATATTGCTCCCAGAATAAATAGAACCGCAATCACAGCAAACCATGATGTAGGAGATATGGCAGTTGAATTAAACATATAATAAATAGGTACTAATCCCATAAATACTAATGCTGTTGGTATAAGATGAATACCAAAAAAACTTGCTAACCAATAAAATTTACCTGTTTTCTTTTTAATATTGACATACCGCCAATCTTCATCCTCCATTCCATCCCATCGCAATATCCAATTCCATGTTAATCGTGTTCCCCAGATAACAATTAACCCCCAAATAATTTTATAGTAAAAATCGGTTTGCCCTGAATTGAAAAGCCAGTAAATCACAATAATAACTGGAGCAGCACTCCAATATGGATCATATACACTGGAATTTTTATATCTCACACTAAAGATAAATACAATAACCATAGCTACAAAGTCGGCCAAAGCCGTTTTCCAAAGTATGTCATTAATAGGTACATACTTTAAGGTTATTACAGCTGCGAACATTGCTATAATATAAATAGCTAAAATTTTGAGTAGGTCTTTAACTTTTTGTTTCATACAATACCAGATTCATATTATATTTTTACAAAGGTGGTAATTATATTGAAAGTAAAGAAGGATTTTTCTAAAAAATACTTTATTACAAAAGAAATTGTGAAATCTAAAATGAAGATGCATGAGTAGCACAATGATTCTATTTAGGTTCAGTTACTTTTTGATTCTCACATAAATATGTTTAATACGTGTCTTTTCGACTTCTCGTTCATCAACATCAAAAATATCATCCATTGATTTGATCAACGGTGTTAATTTTGAGAATCCATAATTTCGTGGATCGAAATCTGGTTTCTTTTTGATGATTAATGCCCCAACCTCAGCTAAAAATGCCCAGCCATTATAATCAGCAATATCTTCAATCGAAGATTTTAATAATTGAATTAACTTGTTGTCAATCGAATCAATTTTCACTGCCTCTTCTTGAGTTTTGGCTGTAGAAGTTTCTGTCGTCTTTCTAATTACTTTAGTCCCTATTATTTCAATATAAATAAACTTATCACAAGCAACAATAAATGGATTGGGAGTTTTCCTTTCCCCAATACCGATTACTAACATGCCTGATTCTCTTAATCTGGTAGCCAACCGAGTAAAGTCGCTATCACTGGAAACAAGACAAAATCCGTCTACTTTTTGGCTATGTAGTATATCCATAGCATCAATAATCATTGCTGAATCTGTTGCATTTTTACCTGAAGTATAACTGTATTGTTGAATTGGTGTTATTGCATGTTCAAGCAAGGCTGGTTTCCAACCAGATACTGTAGGTTTTGTCCAATCTCCATATATTCGCTTAATTGTAGGAACGCCAAGTTTTGCAATCTCATCCAGCATACCAGCAATATTTGAATAAGGTATATTATCTGCATCAATAAGGACGGCTAATTTTAATTCATTTTTTCCTGCCATGGTTGTATATTTTATAGTATGCCATATATTCTAATGGGTGAATAATCTTACCCTGATTTATTCATTTGATTTAAAAGTGTAAGTTGAGTAGTATATTATCATCCAAATATATTAAAATTTTAGCTTAATGATATTTGTTGTGTGGTGTATAATATTTGCGTGAAATTTAATAGACCACAAGCAACAAACCGGCAATTATAACTTAAAAGTGTTATTGGAGCTTTTACGATAGGTTATAATCGTTGAGAAAATGAATGTTAGCTATAAAGTTGATGTAATTTTACAATGAATTGAGCATCTATGTGCCGTTAGTAAATTTATCAAATTGCCACTCACATAACTGCTTGAATCTTTTTCCTACATTACCGGTTACACGATTGTGAAAAGATTCCCAAATTCGACGAATAAATTTCATTTTTGATAAGGTTTTGCTCCCAAAGAAATCAAATCCAACCATCATAAATAATTGTGACATTTCCTTTTCACCCCTTTCCAGGATAGGGCTTCTTACATACATACAAAATACACCAATCGGATATCCTCCCTTACACTCATAAAGAAGGTATCTCGCGTTATCAACGTCGGCAGAAGCTGGTGTACCATGAATTCTAATTGCAGTCAAGTCAAATAAATGTAGAAATTTAAATCCAAATATTCCATTCTTCAGTCCTAATAAACTTTTAATACGGCCGAAAAGATATATTCGAATTTTTTCAAGACTTTTATCCTGAAGATAAACCTTAGCAATGTTATTAGGCCAACATGAAGAATCACCACTCCATTTAAGTAGTTCATCAAACACATAACTAGGTGGGGCTTCAATTCCTATTCTATGAATGTTGAATATTTTATATTTATCAACATCTATATCAATCCTTTGCAGAATGCTCTCTGTATATATCCTTTTTTCTTCCCCATTACCAAAATTAATAAAAGTATTAGCTGCTGGCGAGTCTAATAAGAAATATTTGATGTCAGTAAAAACGTTCCTGCTCCTTTTTGGGGGTTCTTTACAGGTTTTTTCAGCTTTAATTAGTCTGGTTTGACCGTCCATTCTTTGTACCTGTTTATCAAAGGAAATTAAATAGCTTTTTCATAGTAAAATTGACTGTACAAAATTAATAAAATATGAGTTAAAAACTAATTAACAATCAGGGTTTTTTAAACTATTCTTTGTTAGCCAAACAATGTATCTCACTATCTAAATAGTGCTTATCATGTCACCTCTTTTATGATGTCTTTTAAATCTTTACTATTCTCTGGAATTCTATATATTTCGCACTCCCTACAATCTGTATTCAAGCAAATAAAACTTTTGTTTGAAGCTTCCCAGCATGGAGTGGCTATCGAACTATAAGCTCCACAATTATTCCTTTCGCTCAATGAACATTTCTTAATTGCCCAACATGGTATAAGCGAGTATATTGCTTTTATACCGGCAATATTGAGACCATGATCATTTAGATAGTTTTTGATGGATTTCAACCGAGTAATATCGACTTCCGAAAATAAATGACGACCAGTTTTAGTGACGAAAGGAAGGAGCAACCCCTTATCAATATATTGCCTAATGGAATGTGCCGGAGTTTCTGACAATCTGGATGCAATATTAAGTGTAAATACGGGATCTGTTGGTTTTGATAATTTTGCATTTTCCATTTAAACCACAATTAATCGATAAAAAAGATTGCAAAATTACTTATATTTTACTTCAGTTTAAAAGTTTTTTTCTATTCGAAGTACCGTTTTTTGTTTCAAAGGAACAAGTACGTTTTTTCCATATTGAATTATCTCAACTTGCTTATTTTTTTATTTATTAACGTCAAAGTAGTGTTTATTACAAACCTTACATTCATTAACACAAGTTCATTTTAAAAAAATAGTTAGAGAATCATTTTTCTATTTGTTCCAAAGTTTTTTATTCGTCTCCCGAAGTCGATGCGACATTTTTTCTAAAAGTCGATACACGATGGCAGGATCTTTTTGTATTGTTTTACAAAAATTCCTTTTATCAATAGTTAATACTTTTGTATCCCCTAATCCTCAAACGGTGCAAGACCGAACATCCTTTTCAAACAGTCCCATTTCGCTAAAAAATTCCGATTTTCCAAGTTCAGCAAGTTTAATTTCTTTATCACCAGATTCATCAATAATCTCCACCTTTCCCTGTTGAATAACGAACAAGTAATCGCCTGAATCTCCTTGTTTAATGATGTTTTCACCATTTGCATAAGGGCGGCCCAATGTGTTACTTTTTCTAAATTTCATATTTATTATATTTTATCATCCTAAGCATAGCTCGAATCGTATTCCATGATAGTATAACTATAACTCCCGGATTTAAGAACCTCAGGAAAATATCTTTATAAGGAGCACTACCGGTAAATGTATCCCAAAGGATAGAGCTCAATTTTCTTACATGTCTTTCTTTTAGTTGCTCATTAACAACCATCCTGAGCATTGCGCTTTTCAATACCGGCGATGCCTGGATAACAGTTGTTACCATGAAAATAAACTTGCCAATAGTGTTATCTATTTCCAGATTATTACATGTTGGTTGAAAATGTTTTTTAAAGTTTTCTTTGGATATTCCTTGAAATATTGCAGTATTAGCGGCAGCCTTAGCTGTTATATAAGCAGCTCCGATTCCATTCTTATATAATTTAGATGCGGAAGAATCACCAATGAGCACAACCCGGTCAGAATAGGCAGATTTAGCACTTCCAACATTAATATAAGGAAAACATCGACATGTTATGTTACTATCAAGATCGAAGTCTTTAGGAAAACACTTTCTAACTGGTTTGGAATCAAGAAATTTTCCTGCTATTTCTTTATCAATATTTGAACCTAACAATACAAGCGTAACATATTTAGATTTTGGTATTAAGGCTCCAAATTTAATATTGGGTAAACTAAGAAGAAAAACATGCATAGAATTGCCAAAATACTTATCAATTTGTGCTTCATCCATATGAATCTCACAAATAAAAGTGCACGTTGTTTTTGGAGGAACAAAAGAGGGACTAATTTTACTAAATAATTCAAAAGTTTTTTTATTAAGGCCTACAGCCCCAACAACAAGATCATATTTTTTTTCAAAGTTATTTTTAGTTTTAATTATAACTCCATTCTCATTTCTTTCCATGTTTAGTACCCTATCATGGATAATATTTGCCCCCTTCAATGCACATAATTCCATAAGGTGATCATCGAAACTTTTGTGATCACCTAGGCTACATCCTTTTGGTCCCAGTCCTCGAAACATAGAGGCAATTCTTTGTTCATCAACAGGGGCTCCAATTTCAGTGAAGCCCTGCTCAAGATGAAGCGTATAGGTTTCTATCCCTTTCCTGATAACATCCGCAGGTAGAACAATTCCGTCAGCAGATAACATTTGGATTAATGATTCGGAAACAATCCCCCCGCAATTATTGCATCCGGCAGGCCCTGCGCAGTTGAAATCCTTCGCCTCAATGACATCAATATTAATATTCAAACCGTATCTCTCTGCAAAATTCAGAGCAAAATATGTAAAAAAACTACCTGATGGACCACCTCCAATAACGGCTATATTAGAGCCCTCTTTTAGTACAAGTTTATTTGCAGCATTATCTTCCACAAAATTTTATTTCGTTAAAAGCTTCATGATTAAGTTTCCATATTCAATCCTAGCATATCTCAATTAGATTTGTTTTTGTTCTTTTATCCTTACAGTATTCTTATCAAATATAATTACTATTTTTAATATCACTTCTATGCAATTTTCTTTAAAAATTTGAAAAGCAATAATTATTTATTGAAGAAATTCAAAAATACTTCAAAAATTATCATAACATGATATTAGTAATGACCATGAGATTTCATCCAAATATAATTTGTATTTTTCTCATTTCAGTATTGATTTATTTAATAAAAAAATATCGACAAGAGTATTTCTCAGGTTCTGTTTTATCCGATCATTTGTGCATTTCTAAAATAAATTACAATCAGATTAATTAATCCCAATATTTCTGTTGCTTTAGTTATTCAAATGACCATCTAAGTAAAGCCTATTTTGAACAAATGTAAAAAGTAATGATGAAAATATTGGGGGGAAGGTATACTGATAGCCGAATGATTGTTAATTAAGCCCTATGTTTGACCAACAATGCTTGATACTTTTTTTCATAAATCCGAAGATATTCTCCACTTTATCTCCAGCCTTTGACAAGTTTAATATTTTTTTTGGAAAACGGAAAAATAACAATCATCAAATTCGACAACATTTGTCATTTATTGATGACATCTAACGTCGTTATTGCTAATTTTGAAACTTCCAAATAATTAGATTTTATTTTTTATTGAGCGTTGAATTGCAAGCATCGTATTCCATATAAGTGTAAAGAGAATTCTTGGATTTAAAAACCTCCAGAAAATATCTTTATAAGGTGCGCTACCAGTAAACGTATCCCAAAGGATAGAACTCATTTTTCTCCTGTGTCTTTCATTTTGTTGCTCATCAATAACTACCTGAAGCATAGAACTTTTTAATACGGCTGACTTTTGAATAATCGATGTAACCATGAAAATAAACTTGCCAATACTGTTATCAAATTCCAGGTTATTACATACTGGTTGAAAATACTTTTTAAAGTTTTCTTTTGATATTCCTTGAAATATTGCTGTATGAGCTACAGACTTAGCTGTTATGTAAGCTGCTCCAATACCATTTTTATATAATTTTGAGGTAGAGGAATCACCAATAAGTACCACCCTGTTATCATACGCAGATTTTGCTCCTTTTATATTAATGTGTGGATAACAACGGCATGATATGTTACTTTCGAGATCGAATTTTGGAGGAAAACATTTTTTTACAGGATCGGAATTAAGAAATTTTCCTGCTATCTTTTTGTCAATATCTTTTCCTAACAATACAAGGGTTACATAATTAGCTTTTGGAATTAATGCTCCAAATTCGATATTAGGTAAATTAAGAAGAAAAACATGCATCGAATTACCAAAATATTCGTTGATAAGTCCGCTATCCATTTTAATTTCACAAATATGCGTACGAGTTGTTTTTGGATGTACAAAAGCTGGGCAAATTTTATGAAATAACCGAAATGCTTCCTGATTAAGCCCTACTGCCCCAACGACAAGGTCATACTCCTTTTTAATATTACTCTTGGTTTTAACGAGTATTCCATCCTTTTTTCTCTCCAATTCAACAACCCTGTCGAGTATAACATTTGCACCTTTCGATATGCATAATTCCAATAAGTGATCATCGAAACTTTTGAGACCATTGGGAGCACAACCTGATGGACCAAGTCCTCTGAACATAGAAGCGATTCTTTGTTCATCAATCGGTGCTTCAATTACTGCTCTGCCCTGCTCAAGATGAAGCGTATAGGTTTCAATACCTTTTCTGATAACTTCAGAAGGTAATATAATACCTTCTGCTGAAAGCATTTGGATTAAGGATTCGGAGACAATTCCTCCGCAGTTATTGCATCCGGCAGGACCTAGACAGTTGAAATTCTTTGCCTCAATGATATCAATATTAATTTCCAAACCCCTTTTCTCAGCATATTTCAGAGCGAAATAGGAAAAAAAACTACCTGATGGACCTCCACCAATTACAACTATATTGGAGCCATCTTTTAATAATACTTTATTTGTATTCGTAGCTATCACAAATTCGATTTCCTTAAACTGTGCAATAATTATTAACTATTGAGAAATTCAAACTATCTTAATCAATTTTCATAGCATGATTCAAGTATAGCAAAACAACGTATCTCGTTCGTGTATTTTATGTTATTTCCCATTATATTATTGATTTAAATCATTAAAAATACATAATATATCAATCTGATAATTTTATCAAAAGTCGTGGAATTAGATTTTTACGAATTAATTAATAGCATATGTACATGAATATCAGTAATTAATAAATAATCTAATTATGGAATTAGCGTAATGTTAAATGGATATTTATTTATTTCAATCCTGTGGCAAGGACGACAAACTATGTACTTCAACTACACCTTTTGTGACAAAAAGAAGAGATTACATATTTATCATTAGATCATTGAGGATTACATGATAATAAAGCCTCTATAACAATCTTATACTTATTATAAACGAAAACATATTCTAAGTGTATAAATCTAGAGTAAATGCAGTTATCAACAATAAACAAGGCAATACTAAGTTCAAATATAAAAGCAGTACAGCTGTACTATGTTATACTATATTGTTGTGTGAACCATCACAATGCGGAGAATTTGCAGTTTGCTTGCACATGCACATTGCTACTTTTTTATTTTCATCTAATTTGAAGACAACAGGTGTTATTCCACTTCCTTTATGTGAGCCATCACACCAAGGCTGGTTTGAAGAGTGTCCGCATGCACACCAGGCATAATTTATTCCCACTTCCAAGTCCACCATCATAGGTGATTTGCCTGCTACTTTTGAATTTTCCATAGTTCTATTTTTAGTAACTGCAATCTCTTTTTCATCTGATAATTTGTATGATAAAGCACCTGATGGACATGTGTTAATTTGGTTGATAAGTTCTTCGGTAGTTGCATTTTCAACCATAATCCAAGGACTTTTATCTGGCTGGTAAACATGAGGTAATGAATTAAGGCAATTGGCTGCGTGTATACATATCCCAGGTTTCCACACAACAGTTATTTCTTTTGTCCTATATTCTTTTACTATATCTTTATTATCCATATTAATTCTTTTTAGAATTTCATTTAATAAACGCTATAATTTTTTCAACTCTAAGTTGCAAACTATATCTATTTCTTCACCAATCACTAACCCCCCCGAATCCATAGTTGAGTTGTAATTTAGGTCCCACAAAGTTCTGTCAATAGTTCCAGTAACTTTAAATCCGGCCTTTGTGTTACCCCATGGATCCTTGATAGTTCCACCGTATTTTGCACCCAAAATAATTTCTTTTGTTACGCCGTGCATTGTAAGATCACCTGTCAATTCAAATTTGTTTTCACCTACATTTTTCATGGATTTGCTTCTAAAATCTATGGTTGGATATTTAGCAACGTCAAAAAAGTCTTCATTAAGTAGATGTTCATCTCGGCTTTCGCTATCTGTATCAATACTACTTACGTCAATAGTAAATGTAATTTCAGCATCAGAAAAGTCGGCTTTGCTACTTACAACAGATCCTTCAAAAATACTGAAGTTGCCTTCCACTTCTGAAATTACCATATGTGAAACCGCAAATCGCACATTTGAATGCGACTTATCAAATCCCCAAGTAGTAACTTGTGCATTAGAAATAATTGCCAATAAAACTGTCGCTATTAATAATTTTAATTTTTTCATTGTTTATGTGTTAGGTTATATAATTATGTTTTTAAAAATTCATGATAGTATATTTTTGAAAAACAAGGTCAATCAAACTCCTCAACTAGAACTCCCATAGCACCCTTTTGATAATCGGCCATTGCTTGCATGATTTCACTTTGAGTATTCATTACAAATGGACCATATGAAATTACTTTCTCGTTTATTGGTTCACCGCCCAATAATATTGCTCGTGTGTCTTCAATCCCTTCAATTTCAATATACTTCCCATCGTTGTTAAACCAGGTAAGATCCTTTGCAAAAGTTTTGTTGCCACCTGCAATTTTTAAACTCCCATCAAGTTGGTATAAGAAAGCATTATAATTATCTGGGACAGGAATTTTAATTTTACCTCCTTTTTCAATATTGAGACGCATAGCCAAAAGTGAAGTATATGGTTTAATCTTTCCTTTAATACCATTAAATTCGCCAGCCACAATGCTAATTTCAATTTTATCATCATCACTCATTACAGATGGCGTATCTTCTTTTGTTAACGACTGATAAGATGGAGGATCCATTTTGTTTTTTGCTGGAGCATTAACCCACAACTGAATAATTTCAAATTCACCTCCATTTTCAGCAATCTCTTTTGTTGGTCGTTCACTATGAACGATTCCCATTCCACTGTTCATCCATTGGGTTCCACCAGCTTCTACAATACTATTATTACCTCGTGAATCCTGATGATGAACTCCTCCATTAAAAATGAAAGTGACTGGTGCAAAACCACGATGAGGATGTGGACCTACTCCCAGGTCACGTTGATGCTGACCACCTCTGTGAGTGTGCTTCCAATGATGCACCAGCAGAAAAGGATCGATCTGTTCAACTCCCCTCACTGGTAATGGTTGGTCCAATATTATTCCTCCCATATTTACTTTTGGAGCACCTATTACTCTTTTAATCGTTCTCATATTATTGTCTAATTCTCCTTAGTATTTCAGAAGTTTTTAGTGCATCTTCCAACGATACCTTTGTTTCAAAAAAATTGTTAAATGTTTTTTTTAATTCAGGTAAAATCTGATCTAACATATCTACACCTTTCTCTGTTATTGAAACATCCATTTTTCTTCTGTTTTCAGGACAAGTATCTCTGCATAATAATTCCTTTTTTACTAGTCGGTCAACAAGTCGAGTTACATCAGAATTAGTAAACATAATGGTGTCCTTAATTTCCTTAACGGATAGAGGTTCAGGATGTGCAGCCTGGATATTTTTCAAGATATTAAATTGTGGATGAGTTATTCCGAAACCTTTAAGAACTTTTGATATCCTCTCATCCAACCAATTCGCAGTATGAATAATATCAATTACCATTCGTTGTTGCTTAGTGACAGTAGGATCCTTTTTAATTTTAGATACCATATTAGATGTTTATAACAATTGTTGTTTACAACAGTAAAATTAAATATTTATCTGAATATGCTTGGATTATTGCAGATCAATTGTAGTTAAAAAGATGTTAAAAGTTAATTGATAATAGCTTTTTTGGTATAGTAGATTGTATTATCATCTAAGAATAATCTACATGCAAATAGACTACTTGATTTTTCGTTTTGTGAACAACAATACTGCTATAAGCATAATAAAAGTACTTAAAGCCGTACTTAGCACCACTTTGTAAAGTGTAATAAAAAAATGACTGATGCTTAGCACTTCTAGATAAAACAATAATAACTGATGTGCAAAAACAAGCACGAGGGCATACTTTAAAAAGCCTCTAACTCCAATTGCTGCTGGCCCGGGTTCTTCTCCAGGGTTAAATTCATAATAACGGAACATCAAATTAATTGTTCCAGGTCGTAGAAATGCCAGTAACACGCATGCTGCCGCATGAAGTCCTAATGTATTTCCAAAAAAATCAACAGTAAGTCCAGTAACGAATGCTATTATCAGTAGTAGACTTCTGTTAATATTTGATGGTAGCAATAATAAAAAGAGAACATAAATATAAGGATTCATATATCCGCCAAGGTTCATATTGTTAAGAACCAATACCTGAATAAGCATTAGAATTACAAACCTGATTATATTTCTCAATACAACATTATTCATCTTGTTTAACTATCTGTTTAAGAAGTGAATCCTGCTCCATGCTCATTAAATTATTAATAATATAGATATGGCTAAGGCTTGTAAAGTCTGTTGTGTACCTAAGTTTAGCAACACTTAGTTTTTTATTGTTATCTTGCTCATGGGAATCGATAGTACCAATAATAATTCCCTCTGAAAAAATTAAAGAATTCCCACTAGTAATAATTGTATCGCCCGACAGAAGTCTTATATGTGATGGAATATCAATTACAGTACCAAACAAATAATCATTATTATCCCAAATAACATTCACAAGTTGACCGCTTTTTTTAATACGTCCGCTTATACGCATATTTTGGTGTAACATCGACATAATGGTCGAATAATTTTTTGATACACCAATAACAACTCCCACAATTCCATTAGGTGACACAACTCCCATTTCTTTTTTAATACCATGTTTTCTGCCTTTGTTAACCATGATGAAATTGTTTCTTCTGGATACACTATTGCTTACAACTTTAACAGGAATGTATTGGAATAAGCTATCGCGATATACATAATTAGTGTCTGTTACCAAAAACGACGACTTCAACCTGTTTTTGAGCATTGCATTCTCTTCTGCAAGTATTGAATTTTCTTTTTTCAAAGAAAAATAATCTGTTACACCACTATAAACAGAGAATATATTGCCACTTATATCACTTGTAGCATTATAAGTTATTGAGCCATGATAAGAATAACTACGGCTAAGTAATATTAATGAAAAAACTTCAAGGAGGACAAACAGGACTAAAAATTGATTTTTCCATATTAAGCTAAAAAGATTCCGCATCCTGCCAGATTAGATTATCGTATTAATTAGCATCCAAACTTTATTAGCCAGATTAATAACTTTTGGTTCTACAAACTCGAGATTACGTTTAGTACTTATAAACTATTTAATAAGAAAAGGAAACTTATCAAAATTCTTTAAAGCTATCCCTGTGCCTCGGGCAACAGCTCTCAATGGATCTTCAGCAACGTGAACAGATAATTTTGTTTTATGATGCAATCTTTTATCGAGACCCCTTAACATTGATCCGCCACCTGCAACATAAATTCCAGTACGATAAATATCGGCAGAAAGTTCTGGAGGCGTTTTTTCAAGTGCATTAAGGACAGCAGCTTCAATCTTTGATATTGATTTATCTAAACAAATAGCAATTTCCTTGTAGTTTACCATTATCTCTTTTGGAATACCTGTAAGCATATCACGACCATGAACAGCATAATTATCAGGAGGATTCTCTAACTCAGTAATAGCAGCACCCACTTCAATTTTAATACGCTCCGCTGTTCTTTCTCCAATAATAATATTGTGCTGTTTACGCATATATTCCTCAATATCATGGTTAAAATCATCTCCAGCTATTCTTATCGATGTGTTATTTACGATTCCGCCAAGTGCAATAACAGCAATTTCAGAGGTTCCACCACCAACGTCAATAATCATGTTCCCGGTAGGCTCAAGCACGTCAATGCCTATTCCTATTGCAGCTGCCATTGGTTCATGGATTAACTTAATTTCTTTTGCTCCAGCCTGTTCAGCAGAATCTTTTACAGCTCGTTCTTCCACTTCAGTAATGCCAGATGGGATACAAATTACCATACGCAGAGCAGGAGGAAATAGTGTGCTTTTCATCCCGATCATTTTTATCATCTCTCGTATCATGTATTCAGCACTCTGAAAATCTGCAATAACCCCATCACGCAATGGTCGTATGGTCTTTATGTTTTCATGAGTTTTGCCATGCATCATCATAGCTTTCTTTCCAACTGCGATAATTTTTCCAGTATTACGTTCCAAAGCTACTATTGATGGCTCATCAACAATGACCTTATCATTGTAAATAATTATTGTATTTGCTGTGCCAAGGTCAATTGCAATTTCCTTAGTGAGAAATGAAAACAGTCCCATATTTATTTACGTTTTGTTATTTAATCCTTTTCCTAAAACTTTCCTTCTACATTCAATCTAATGTTTAAAATGACGAACACCTGTCATTACCATCGACATGCCATGTTCGTCGCAATAATCAATAGATTCCTGATCCCTGATCGAGCCTCCTGGCTGAATCACAGCTGTAATTCCTGCTTTGTCAGCAATTTCAACACAGTCGGCGAACGGAAAGAAAGCATCCGAAGCCATTACAGCACCTACTATAGGAAGTCCAAAGTTACATGTTTTTTCAATAGCTTGCTTTAATGCATCCACTCTTGATGTTTGGCCTGTTCCAGAGCCCACAAGTTGTTTGTCTTTTGCAAGTACAATAGTATTTGATTTGGTGTGCTTTACAAGCTTATTGGCAAAAAGTAAATCTTCTTCCTCACTTGCGGTTGGACTTTTTTTAGTTACTGTTTTCAGGTTGGAGGCATTTTCCGTGATTTGATCTTTATCCTGAACTAGTGTTCCAACTAACAACGACCTATATTGAATTTTTGAAAATGCTGATTGTTTGTGGATAAGAATTATCCTGTTCTTCTTTGATTTCAAAATTGCCAGTGCATCTTCATTATAGGATGGAGCAAGAATAATTTCGAAAAATATCTTATTAATTTCTTTTGCAGTTGAAATATCAATATTCTTGTTTGTAACTAATACACCACCAAATGCCGAAACCGGGTCGCCAGCTAACGCTTTACACCAGGCATCCGTCAGGTTATCTCGACAAGCGAGCCCACAGGCATTGTTGTGTTTTATCACCGCAAATGTTGTTTCATCAAAATCGTTTATCAAATTGATTGCTGCATCAAGGTCCAACAAGTTATTATAAGAAATGGCTTTACCATGGATTTGACTAAAAATATCATCTAATTTACCATAAAATCGTCCTTGTTGATGAGGATTCTCACCATAACGTAGGCTAACACAACCGAGGATACTTTCTTTAAAAGCATCAATATTTCCAGGATTTATCCAGTTAAAAATCGCAGTATCATAATGTGAGCTCACATTAAATGCTTCAGCAGCAAAATACTTGCGGTCGTCAATATCAGTATTTCCTTTTTTGCTTTCGAGCAGCTCAATAAAATTATTGTAAAGTTTAGAAGAAGGTACAACAAGCACCTCTTTAAAGTTTTTGGCCGCAGCTCTTATTAATGATATTCCACCAATGTCAATTTTTTCAATTATTTCTCCTTCATCATCAGTTAGGTTTAATGTATCTTCAAACGGATAAAGATCAACAATCACTAAGTCGATAGGGATAATATCATAGTCGGTAAGATTTTGATTATCGGTTTCATTATCCAATCTGGCAAGAATACCTCCAAAAATTTTGGGGTGTAATGTTTTTACTCTGCCTCCTAAAATTGAAGGATAAGAAGTAAGGGATTCAACAGTATTTGCTTCATATCCAAGCTTTTTTATATGATTAAAAGTGCCCCCTGTGGAAATAAACTTAACATCGAGTTCGTTTAGCTTTTCCAGAATAATATCAAGACCATCTTTGTTATAAACAGATATTAAAGCTGTTTCAATTTTTTTCATTACAAATAATTTTTTGGTTAATATTGTTAAAATGAATACTGAGTTGCAAAATAACAAGATTTAATTAAAACTTATTATACTTTTACATACATATTTTTACGAAAATTGAATTTAAATTTATGAAAATAATAAAGCTCATTTTTGAAAGCTTCCTTTTTGCCATTAATGCCCTAACAATTAACAAGGTAAGAACATTTTTATCGTTACTTGGAATTACTATTGGTATATTTTCGATAATATCTGTTTTTACCGTATTTGATAGTATGGAAAATGCCATTAAAAGTGAAATTAATTCTCTTGGAAATAATGTGATTTTTATTCAAAAATGGCCATGGTCAATGGGTGGAAGTTATCCCTGGTGGAAATATTACCGTCGCCCTGAACCAAAACTCAAAGAAATGGATGAGTTGATGAAAAGGAGTAACACAGTTGAGGCAGCAGCATTTATGGTAAGCGTTTCCCGGACCGTATATGCCGGTAACAACTCGATGGAAAACATTCCTATAGTCGCTGTTTCACAGGATTACACTAACGTTATGCCTTTCGATCTACAAAGTGGAAGATATTTTACTACGAGCGAATCACATAGTGGTAGAAACATTGCAATTATTGGTGCTGATATTGCCGAAAATCTTTTTGAAGGAACTGAGGCCGTTGGCCGGAAAATAAAAGTTTTTGGAAGAAAGCTTGATGTTATTGGGGTAACAAAAAAAGAAGGGGAAGGTGTTTTTGGTGATTCAAAAGACGATTGGATAATGATTCCGGCTAAATACGCTCAGAAAGTATTGGATTTCAGGCGACTCGGGGCTACGATTATTGTTATGGCAAAACCACATGTTACTAATCCTCAAATGATAGATGAACTAACCGGAATAATGCGTTCGATTAGAAAGCTACCACCATCGGCCGATGATAGTTTCGCTCTTAACGAAACCGATATTATTAACAAAGGTTTTGAGCAATTGTTTGCCGTAATAGCATTGGGGGGATGGATTATTGGAGGATTCTCTTTGCTCGTTGGCGGATTCGGTGTTGCAAATATTATGTTTGTTTCAGTAAAGGAAAGAACGAACCAAATCGGAATTCAAAAATCATTAGGAGCAAAAAACTATTTTATACTTCTTCAGTTTTTATTTGAAGCCGTTTTTCTTTCAATAATAGGCGGAATAGTGGGTTTATTTATAGTTTTCATTCTTACGTTTGTTGTTAGCTCAATGTTCAATTTTGAGTTAATACTTACATTGGGTAATATTGCCCTAGGTATTATTGTTTCAGCAATGATCGGCCTTATTTCTGGGTTTATTCCTTCATGGTCTGCGTCAAGGCTTAATCCAGTTGAAGCAATGAGGGCTAATTTTTAATTATTTATAACAAGATTTTATTATGTATAATATTATACAACATTCACATTCAGGACTCATGTACCTAATAGTATTCACTCTTTTTTTAAGCGCTTTAATCAGTTTTATAAAGTTTATAAAAAAAGATGAATCAACTCCAACTAATTGGCACAAACTATATCAATTCACAAAATGGTTAATGTATTTTCAGTTTATTTTGGGAGTAGTATTGCTTTTTATTAGTCCCAGAAATTATTTCGGGGGAGGAACTATGAAGTCCGAAGTACTTAGGTTTTATAGTATTGAACATCCATTGATGATGCTAATTGCAATTGGGTTGGTGTCAATAGGTTTATTTCAATCAAAAAAGAAAACAAACGCAATTCAAAAAAACAAATTGGTTTTTATTTATTATGCCATAGCGTTGCTAATCGTAGTGGTAATGATTCCTTGGAAAGCAGTACTGTCTTAGCATTACACTATAATTTTATTAGTGCAATCTTTTCCATTAAAGTTATTCTAAAAAATTAGAATAATAATCACAGCTATTTAGAACACAAAATACTTAACAATTAATACATTGTTGTCTTAAACTTCTGGCCACCTACTGATGCCTCATACATCAAACCTCCTATTGCCTTTGTAATTACCAACATTCCGTCGGTGTAGTCGGCATCCAATGACACTCCTGCTTTTAAGGCAACAGCAGATACCTGTGCAGCAAATTCAAATTTGTTACCTACAAAACGTTCATAAGCTTCTGCATTTTCAAAAAATATGACTTCAGCATACTTTTGTCCACCAGCTTGAAATCCAATAGTTACCTGCGTCATTTTTGTATCAGCAACAGGAGTACCTCCTTTAAATACAGTTCCTTTACCACCAGCACCACCAACACCTAGGCCACCTTTTCCAATACCTGGAAATACAGCATAACCATAAGCTGTGTTAAAGAACTTATTGATTTTCGTATTTGTTTCCTTAAATTCTTTAATTGCTTCTTTTGCTTCGCCAACATCATTTTTTTGAGTCATGCCTGTAAATGAAAATACGACAACTAGAAACGAAATAAGTGTAATTTTAGTTTTTATGAGATAAATTTTAATTATTGTTATTTGAAAAGGTTGATACTATTTGATAATGAATTTTCCAGTAAAGATATTATTTTCTTCTGATAACCTATAAAAATATAAACCACTGTTCAGTCCTTTTCTATTTAACTCAACTTTATTACTACTAATATTAGTGATATTACCTACCTCCTTACCATGCATATCATAAACACTTAATATGGCATCGTTTATTTGAATATTATCATTAATTCTAAGAATTGCTGACGTTGTAAAAGGATTAGGATAAACTGTAACTTTATTATTAAGATTTAATAATTTATCATTGGTCCCCGTTATGTCTCCATATTTCAAAATAGTTCCGTTATCGCCTACAGCATATCCGGTACTGGCGTTTGGGAAACAAACAGCCGTAAGCGTATACGAAGTTCCGCTGTTTTGGGTATTCCAACTATTTCCTGCATTTGTGGTATTGAGGATTGTACCATTGTCTCCTACTATCCACCCAATGCTGGCATCAGTAAAATAAACAGAATTCAACCTTGAATATCCACTTGATTGTATATACCAATTACTTCCTCCATCTGTTGTGTTAATTATCTTACCTCCAACACTAACAGCCCAACCAGTAGACGTGCTAACAAAAAAGGTAGACAACAAAGCATAAACATCAGGCGGTTGCGATTGTAAACTCCATGTGTTGCCTCCATCGGTTGTGTTGACTATTACACCATAATCGCCAACCGCCCATCCTGTACTAGCATTTACAAAGTGAATTGTTAATCAAAAAAACTGCGGGCTTTATAAGCCCGCAGATTAAGTAAAGCTATCTGAAAAAAGTCCCGTAGCCATGTTGATTTGCTCTGCTGTTAGGAAGATACATAATCGGGTTATTAACATCATTGGCAATTTTTTCGTTGAAGAAACTCATATCGTGCACCCTTGGCCCGAAAGCTGGATCATTGACATATAGCGTACCATCTGGATCAACTCCGGTGACGACAATGATATGTGGTGCACCATACCAATAACCTGCAGCCCACAGCGGTCCATGGCTTCTCAGCAATTCCGCAACTGCAGCCCAAGAATATGACATATTGATCTGCGGGACGGAGTCTAAGCCTAGCTCTCTTGCCAGTATGATAAATTGAGCCGGTGACACACCATGTTTTTTTGCATGAAATGTATTTCCCATCGGGTTAATGGACTGTCTGTATTTAAAGCCCCACAGCATTCTTGCACTGGCATGCCAACACGAATTGTTTTTTTCCTGACGGATCATTGGTACGTTTAAGTATCGCATTATATCTCCTTTTAGGATTGATTATATGTTAACTTTGGAAATATGGCAAGTGGAAAAACACTGCTTTTCCTTGCTTTTAACAAGGTTTTCTTTGCCTTTTGAGTCCAAAACGTATTTATCTGAAGTTGCACTTGATTGTGTGTTCCATGTATTTCCACCATCAGTTGTATTAACAACTATGCCATTCCAACCAACAGCCCAGCCGGTATTGGAATCAACAAAGTAAACTGAAAATAAATGTTCTGTAGTTCCACTTGTTTGTTCTAACCATGTACTTCCGCCGTCGGTTGTTTTGGCGATAATACCACCTCCTCCAACAGCATAACCTAGGGAAGAATTAATGAATTTGATACTGTTAAACCCAATTGTAGGACCGAGTCCAATTGTCTGCGTAGTCCAGTCATTTCCACCATTTATTGTATGAAGCATCGAATCCCACCCATTAGGTATCCAACCAACATTGGAGTCAACAAAGTAGAGTGAGGCCAAATTGTTTGTAGTTCCACTGATTTGTTGAGTCCAGTTCTGAGCAATTGCTGTTTGGCTAGCCAGCAGAGCTACTAGCATTAAGTAAGTAATTAGTTTTTTCATTGTGTTTTAGATTTGATTTGTATAGAAACATGCCATACGGCATTCTGATAATTTGCCTATTTCAAAGAGCGTAATTTTTGTAACTATTTGAACTCTAATGCCCAAAGATATATTATTAAAATAGAAATGTCAAGTGAACAAGAAAGTAAAAAGACTATCGAAAATTCTTTTATACCGTCAAGCATTCCAAATACAATATATTTGCATACGATGATTCAACATACTACCAACTCTAAGCTTTTGTCCAGATGGTTAACTATTTTCTCCCTCGTATTCGCCGGAGAAATGATTTTTAGTCTTCCTTTTCATGTGGCAAGGTTCTTCCGTCCTACCATGTTGGATGTATTTCAGCTAACTAATACACAGTTGGGAGATAGCATTGCTGTTTATGGAATTATGGCAATGTTAGCTTATTTTCCAGGTGGCGCATTGGCTGATCGGTATTCGGCAAGAAAACTGATGACAATATCACTTTTAGCAACCGGATTAGGAGGTATTTATTTTGCTCAAATTCCCAGCCAGATTGGGTTGTTTTTCCTCTTTGGATATTGGGGAATAACTACTATTTTTCTTTTTTGGGCAGCCATGATTAAAGCAACCCGAATCTGGGGTGGCCACCTGGCTCAAGGAAAAGCATTTGGTATACTTGATGGTGGAAGAGGATTGGTAGCAGCAGGTGCTGCAACACTTGCGGTCTATATCCTTAGCAACTTCATGCCTGACAACGTTGAAAACGCAAGTGACCTGGAAAGGAGAAAAGCATTAGAAGCAGTAATATACTTTTATTCTTTCCTCACAATTGCAGCTTCAATTCTGGTATGGTTTCTAATTGGAGACACAAATATTAAAACCTCCCAGGAAAATAGTAAACTATGGAAGGGAATTAACAAGGTACTACGCAACCGAACAGTATGGTTGCAAGCAATAATTGTTGTGTGTGCCTATAGTGCTTATAAAGGATTAGATTATTACTCATTGTACGCTGTTGATCTGCTGGGCATGAACGAGGTAGATGCCGCTTATTTTGTTTCAGGAGCTTCTTACCTAAGGGCTGTTTCAGCCATCGTTGCCGGATTGCTTGTCGACCGGCTTTCAGCAAGTAAAGTGATCAGTTTTCTCTTCGAATTTTTAGTGATTGGTTACATTATTCTTTCATTTCTTACTCCAAATGCAAATGTTTCAGTAATAATGTTTACCGATATAATAGTTACCTTTATTGCTGTATATGGCTTACGAGGTGTTTATTTCGCCTTGCTTGAGGAATCGCGAATTTCTGGTGCTCTTACAGGAACAGCAGTGGGATTAATTTCTGTTGTAGGTTACGCTCCTGATGCGTTTTTTAATTCTATTGCGGGTCGTATCCTGGATGCCAATCCCGGTTTGAAAGGGCATCAGCAATTTTATATGATGCTGACGTTATTTGCTATTGTTGGGTTGTTAGCGACATTATTTTTGGCTTATTTTAATAAAAAGAAACGGACGTCTAATTGATATAGAATAAATTAACCGCTAGATTTATTTATTTCCTTAACAACGGGCGGCTTTCCGTTTTTTACCCACACTACCTCTGTCTACAACCTTTTTAATATAATCAGTAGCTAAAGGAACTTTGCATGCAGTTCCGCCAACATCAACATTCACTTTTCCAATCTTTTTTGAAACTTTTTTTGCTTTTTCTGTCAATTCTTCTATGTGACTTCCAATTGCAATTACAAAGCCGTTCATCGTATATCGAACTCTGTTTTTGGCATTATGGATGTTCATTTCAACTCTATCCAGTAGTTCACTATAACGAACAATATCGAGTTCTTCATTTGGCACTATTGATGCATAATTTGAAAGGGTTGCCCATCCAGATGATGCAATGTTTTCTTTATCAGATTCAGTCCACATTAATCCTAATTCGTATCCATATTTGCTTTCAGCTGCTATCCATGGTACTGTATACTCACTTATCATATACCAATATGCTTCTTTGGCCCACCGAATAAGATCGCTTTTCGAAATTTTGTTTTCATCAGCAATAAGACCAGCCAGATACATAGCATCCGAATTTCCTGTTGCGTAAAGTTCAAGAGATAATTCATGATTCTTTTTTACTCTTTTTACAATTTTCTTAAGGTCTTGGACTTTAACGCCGTAAAATGGTTCTCTAGCTCCATGTCTAAGAAATATCTTTTTTGTTCCTTCATTTCCATAGCTTTCCAGCTCTTTTAATATCTCATTTGTTGTCATCGTATTGTCTTTCTCAATTATTACATTTTTAATTTCTCAGATAAAGCAAGCCAGATTAAATATTTCTACTAAGGGTTTGAATAAATGTCGTGTTTAATGCATTTTAGGTCTTGTTGTGAATAGCTCTATTTTTCAATGAGAACCGCTTTGTCAATAATGTTTACCTTTACGATTGGGCCATCAATATACTGTGGTTGTTCTCTATGATTATTCACTCAATCTGTAATATGGTATTTGTATTGATACGTCAAACCCAAGTTTTTCTGCTAAATGATATGACCCAGTATTTTCCAATCGACAAGCCCATATAGGTTCATAATCATTCTCTAAACAATAATCTATAAGTTTGCTACAGGTATATTGGGCAAAACCTCTTCCACGAAACTTTGGAATTGTTTCCATTCCCAATTCCAAAAAATTGTCCACTATAAATGAGGTGAATGCAGTGCAAGCCAATTCATTTCCTGAATACGTACTGAATCCGATTCCATTTATAAGAAAGTCATTGGCATTATTCCAGAAATTTGATGGTATTACAGAGCCTCGCATAGATTTAAATTCTTTCTCGGTTGTCCTAATTACAGAACTTTCGGTTGTCTTTATTTTCTTTTTAAGTTCTGTGTATTTTACGTGGTTGAATTTAAAATTTACCCTAGTGTTTAGTTCTACGATATTGGTTGTTTGGTTGGTCTTATTTTCTGACGATTTAATAGAGATATTCGAAAACAATGTTTTCAATTCCACATTCCATTGTTCAGGGTAAGCCTGCATCCATACGTGGGCATTCTGTGTTTTATTCTTGTTTAAAGCGTGGTATTTAAAGGCTTTGTTAAAATCTTGATTATCGTGTTTGCCGGATAGCAAGGACATTCCATATGGGTGTACTACATAGAAAGTTGTGGGATTATCAGGGTTATCCACATAAACTTTTCCTGATACATGATTTTCAACTACAGCACGGGCGAATAAATTATTTATCTGCACTTTTTTCAATGCTTCAACGGCTTTTGAATAATCTTTAATTTCTAATTCTATCATTTATGTTTAATTCAAATAACACACAACGAGTGTTATTATAATATTGTCGTTATTTCTTAATACTGATCAAAGATTAATCTGTAGTTGCTCAGACATTTAATCTTGAAATAGCAGCAATTAAAATAAGCCTTATGCAATAACCCTATTTAATAATCAACTTACTACTTACGTCAAGTTCCAGTATTTGTACGCTATAAGCACCTGGGACCAAATCCGTTTTTATTTCAATTCGATTTTGAGGATCGGCAACTTGTTTTTCAACTACTAATCTACCATCAGCAGAGAAGATTTTAACTGTAATGCTTTTGTGTTGCTCATTTAAATTGATCTCAAACGTTCCATCAGATGGATTAGGATATATACTCAAACCTCCGCTATTAAATTCGTTCACAAAATCGCTTTCATAATCCAGCCGTGCAATAAACATATCAAATGCCCCCCAGCCCGTAATTTCATGATCATCAAAATTAGCGTCTTCCTGAAAGTTCCCACAAATGTACAGCGACTGAGGGTTTCCGGGTGAGATACCATAACCATAGTCCAGATAATTACCACCGGCTCGTTTTGCCCACACAACCTCACCTGTCCAGTTATATTTTGCAATAAAAATATCTGATTTGCCAACGCTTTCTAGAACTTTATCACCAAACTCCGCTTCATTGCTAAAAAATCCCGTCGTGAATGTGTTTCCATTTGCATCTGTAAACATATCCCTACCCTGGTCCATTCCATAACCACCAGCTTTACGAATCCATTTAAAAGCACCTTCATGATTATACCTCACTAAATAAGCATCAAAGTCATATTGTCCTCCCGTGGACTCAACTGTTTCTTCACTAAAAGTAAGCCTTCCCGAAAAAGTGCCATTGCCATAAACATATCCTTCATTGTCCATACTGATACCAAATCCGCGGGCATAATCGTTAGCCCCACCAGTTCCTCTGCGCACCCATAAGAAGTTGCCACCTCCATCCATTTTGGCAATATAGGTACTCAAAAATGAGTTGCTCATTATATCGTGTTCTCCAAAGAAAGCCTTACCATTAAAAACACCGGTAAAATAAGTTGCCCCTTCATCATTACAGATTATACCATAAGCCCTGTCTTCGCCCTCACCACCAGCTTTTTTAACCCAATGAAAATTGCCCGTATTAGAATAGTTAGCAATAAAAATATCTCTGTTACCTTCGCTGGTTATTGTAGTTTCTTCTCCAAAGTGAGCGGTATACCTAAAGCTCCCCGAAACAATTACATCGTATTCAAAATTTGTGGTTAACCTATTTCCGTAATCATCACCTTCACCACCAGCACTTCTGGCCCATATAACATGTCCTTCGCTACTATATCTTGCAACAAACATGTCATAACTTCCATGGCTTTCAAGGATTATGTCATCAAAATGAATTGCTTCTGCAAACCACCCTGTTATTATGGGAAAATCATCCCAGTCGAGGGTAATACCAGCTGCAGAATTATTTGCTGGTCCATAGGCTTTTACTGCCCAAAGCGCCTCGCCATTATCATTATACTTTGCCAGGAAAACATCTTGATCGCCAGTGCTAGTAAGTACTATATCACCAAAATGTGCGCTTCCTGAAAACCATCCTGTTACATAACTATTTCCATCATTGTCAGTAGCTATTGCATATGCTTGGTCAGAGCCTCCTCCTCCGGCCGATCTAGCCCAATCAAATGTTTGACTGTTACTCATGCTTACAAAAAAGAAAATTGCAAGGGTTAGTGTAATAAGTTTCTTCATGTCTTTAGATTTTTAGTTAGTTATTATTAGTTGTCAGATTCTATTTTGGAAAAACGTGCTTGTAAAACTAACAAATTGTTTTAATCAATAATAATTTATAAATATAGCCTTTGAATAAGGACTAATTAATAAATTAAATAGTTGCAACAAATTTTATCTTTGCACTTTATTTTTTGTTTATGGATGAATTAAAAAAGAGAACAGGTCTTCTACAGAAGATGTTGAATTGGACCGAAAGAATTGGTAATGCATTGCCACATCCAGGTACTCTTTTCGCATTATTTGCATTAGGAACACTGGTATTGTCCGCTATTGGATATGCTTTAGGTTGGGAAGTTATTCATCCTGGCACAAAAGAAGTTGTAAAAACCGTTAATCTATTGTCACACGATGGTATTCACCGAATTCTATTGGATATGGTGGATAATTTTACAGGCTTTGCTCCTTTAGGGATTGTAATGGTAGCGATGCTTGGGATTGGTATAGCAGAACAGAGTGGATTGATCAGCGCAATAATTCGGTTGTTGGTTTTGAATGCTCACAGACATCTGTTGACATTTATAATTGTTCTTGCAGGTATATTATCTAATGTTGCTTCTGATGTTGGATATGTATTGTTGATTCCACTTGCTGGGGTAATATTTGTTGCGGTTGGCAGAAATCCTATTGCTGGAATGGCTGCAGCTTTTGCGGGCGTTTCAGGAGGGTTTAGTGCAAATCTCGTACTTGGAACCGTTGATCCTTTGTTGGCTGGATTATCAACTGAAGCAGCCCAAATCCTAGACCCCGGCTATGAAGTAAATCCAACTGCCAATTATTATTTTATGGTGGCTTCTACATTTGTAATAGCATTTGCCGGCACATTTGTTACTGAAAAAATTGTAGAACCGAGACTAGGAAAATACACTGGCACGATTCCGGAAAGTGAAAGTTCATTTGGTAAACTTACCAAGGTGGAGAAAAAAGGTTTGTGGATGGCTCTACTTACCCTTATAATTATTGTAGGCATTTCGCTTATAGGCATAATTCCTGTAGATGGTTTTTTGAGAGGGGGTGATGGAACAATACTTAATTCACCATTGATAAGAGGTGTGGTTGCAATGTTATTTGTTACGGCAAGTGCAATGGGTATTGCCTATGGTGTTACTACGCATGCTTTTAAAAATGATTCTGATGTTATGAACGGCATGGCATCGTCGATGAAAACACTTGCAACTTATTTTGTTCTTGTATTTTTTGCAGCTCAGTTTGTAGCTTATTTCAAATGGAGTAATCTAGGAATTATCTTAGCTGTTGAAGGAGCGAATCTCCTAATGTCAGCAAACATTGGCCTCATACCTTTGATGATCCTTTTCGTATTGCTTGCAGCCTCCATAAATATGCTTATGGGAAGTGCATCTGCAAAGTGGGCTATACTCGCTCCAATTTTTATTCCTATGTTTATGATAATGGGTTACTCTCCTGAGTTATCTCAGGTTGTGTATAGAATTGGTGATAGTGTTACAAATGTAATTTCTCCAATGATGAGTTTCTTTGCTCTAATTATTGCTTTTGTTCAGAAATACGAACCAAAAGCAGGTATTGGAACTATTATTGCTACAATGTTACCATATTCAATTGCTTTCTTATTTGTGTGGATAATACTTTTAGTTGCATGGCTATTATTGGGTATTCCGCTTGGCCCTGATGCAGGGATTTACTATACATTACCTAAATAGTGTTATCCTAAAAAATAATAGGAAATTTAGACAAACTTCTCTCGTTTTTGAAGGTTTATCAATGTCCACAGTATTGAAATTACGGACCCTGTTACCAACATAAGGCGATTTTGAAAAACTATGTTTGTCCAGATTGTATAGCTAATATCTGAGGGGATATTAAAAGGGTTTAAAAACAGGTTCCATTTGCTGTATTCTAAAGGTTCGGCCATTATCCAAAAGAACAATCCAATTATAACCATTATTACTGCTGCACCACTAGCATTTTTAACAAGTGTTGTAAACAAAAACGATACACAAGCTAGAAAAAACAAAGGATACATTACTTGATAAACCATATAAAAGACTGGAACCTGAATAATAGTAAAAACTGTAAAGAGAGTCATAAAAAGGAGAACAACTGCTAATAATAGCATGCTGATAAAAAACCGAAGAAGGTATATTTTATATCTGTAATTCGGAATACTAAAAATTATTTCGAGCATTCGTGAATCTTTGTCATTTTGTATATTGAATATTACAGGATAAAATAGTATTAACAATCCCGGAAAAATAAGAGTATTGTATATATCTTCCTCTGTTGCCGTTTCTTCTGAAAAGAGCATGATTCCTATTATAAGCAAAAAAAATGCAGCTGCAGCTATCATAAAATAGACAAACCTGTTTGCAAAAATTATTTTCAGGTTATACCGAACCATACTTATTGCGAGATGTATTTTGTTCCCTGTCATTTATTATAAATTAACTTATGATAATTTAGTAATTTGAAATCTTTCCAATCCTCTTTTTGTTATCCTGAGCGATAGCGAAGGATCTCTATTTTTTATAATTAAATCTTTAAGATTCTTCCCACAGCTATTCACTGATCACAATCCCACTTTTCCATTCTTCTTTAGCAAATACAAATAGGCATCTTCTAAATTAGCCTTGACTGATTGAGCTCCTTCAACAGGTGGCTCATCCGCCAAGCATCTAACTTTTATTATGTCCTTTTCGCGAATGTGATAAATAATTGTTAATCTGTTTCTTATTTTTTCAAATTCAGAAACGGGCATATTAAGTGTCCAAATTTTACCTTTAGCAATATCTGCCATGTCAATAGGCTTGCCAAGATAAACAACTCCTCCTGTTTTCATTACGGCAACCCTGTTACATGAACTTGCTACATCTTCTATAATATGAGTTGAAAATATAACAATCCGTTCTTTGCTAAGCTCAACCAACAGGTTCCTGAATCGTATACGTTCTCTTGGATCCAATCCGGCGGTGGGCTCATCAACAACTAAAATTCGTGGTAGATGTAATAATATTTGAGCAATGCCTATACGTTGTTTCATGCCACCTGAAAATGAACCGATTTTTTCATCTTTATTTTCGTACATATGAACAGCTTTCAAAACGTATTCAACCCTGCTGTTTCTGTTATCTTTATCGTAGAGCTTTTTAAGAATGCCTATGTAATTAAGGAAATCCCATGCAGTCATGTTTTCGTACATTCCAAACTCCTGCGGAAGGTATCCGATAAGGCCTTGAAGTTCTTCACGTTTCTCTTTCAGATCTATCCCATTTATTGTGATTTGTCCGTAACTGGGTTCCAATATTCCACAAATTACTCGCATTAAAGTAGACTTACCTGCACCATTTGGACCCAATAAACCAAACATTCCATTTTCAATATGGAATCTAACACGGGTTACTGCTTTAAATGGTGTCTTTTTCTTTCCAAGCAAGGGTATCACTAAAACAAATCTGTAGAATATTTTTCTAATACCCTTGAATAATCCTTTTACCCGATTTACATCAACTTTATTTTTGCGCAAGTTAGTAGCTGTATTTTTTATTGCTACTGCAAGATACCAGATAAGACCCATAGGAATAACTAGTCCGGATAATGAATAAATATCATAGAAACTATACATTGCAACAGCAGGAAATCCCCAATAAAAAACAGCAAATACAAATCGGTTAATTATTCTTAACCACCTGCTAATATGTTTCGAAGAAAAATAAGTAACTATCGGAGACCAAAAAACCAGAACAAGAATGTAAAAAACGATCTGTAATATAAAATACCAAAATCCACTTTCGAGATGGTAATAAATAAAGTAATATGAGAATGCTATTACAGGTAGTTGCCATAAAAGTTGAGCAAATATATTTGTAGTAGTTGTAGAATTTTGAATACCAAGCCGCTTTCTAATATTTAATCCTGATTTCCATTCACGCATAAAACGATTATCCCAGTCGTAAATTTTTACAATATTGCGTATCTCTATTCGCAGAGGTTGATTATCACCAATGAGCTTTTCGTTTGCTTTTCTCAGACTTGTTTTTATGAAGTATATTGATGCAGGAACAGTTATTATTAATAAGAGAAAATAGATTAACTGCCATACCTTACTGTCAACCTCCATATAAATAATGTATGTGCCAACAATCCAAAGTATAGCTTGTATTATCTTAATTAAAATATTCTGCTCCTTCATCCAGCTAATGGACGATTTAAGGCCTGAATAAAATGTTGGAATGAAAACAAGTGTTAGTATTGTACTTAAGGCTAAACCTCCAATAACAGTTATTGCAAAAGGAACACCTATTTGAGTAACATATTCAGCCTTTCCCATTGCCAATGGTATTAATGCAATAATTGTGGTAATTGCTGTAATCAGAATTGGTCTTACTCTTGCCAATCCTGCTGTCATTAAAGCTCTTGATTCACGGTAACCCCGTTTCTGAAGTATCCGTGTATAATCGATCATAATTATGCCATTATTAACTACAATTCCAAGCAATATTAAGAAACCGGTAAACACATTGGCATTCATTATTGAAGTACCGGTAAGTATAAGCAATATCAGTGAACCAATTGCTGCAAGTGGAATTGAAAACATCATTACAATCGGCATTGTAAACGATTCGAAAACAGAAGCAAGGATCATGTATATTAACAATACAGCCATTAACAATAAAAAGCCAAATTCTCCAAGTGCACTATCCTCGTGTATAACTTCAACAATCTCATCTGAACTCATGCTAATACTGGCAATAAGATCATCCACTTCTGCTCTAGAAGCTTCAAGAATATCCTTCTCATCATTAACTTCATCCAAGAATTCATAAACAATCTCAATTCGCTTTTCCTGATTAGTACGCTTGATTGTTGAGAGTCCCGTGGTGAAGTTAAAATTGCTGATATTTTGTAGTTCAAATACTGAGCCACTAGCACCCTTTACATTGAGTGTCTTCAGGTCGTGAATATTTCTGCTAGTGATATTTTCGTCAATATTTGGCATTTTGATTTGAATATCATAGTCCTGATTTCCTTGTTTAAAGAATACACCACTTGAAAATTCAGGCTGAAATGAATTAAGTTCTGATAATACAGATGTTACCGGAATATCGTATAATGACATGAGTTGTTTGTCGAAAATTAACTGTACTTCAGGTCGTTTAGCAGGCTGCCTAATATTGATGTTTTTGATGGAAGAAAGCTGTCCCAGAAAATACTCAATGTCCTGTGCTTTATTAAGCATTTGATCAAAGTCCTGTCCTTTGACAATAACTTTTTCCTGCTGTAAACCGATTCCCAATATTCTTGCCATGCCGTCATCATCATCAAAACCGCCACTTCCAAATCTTCTACCAGTTGCCGGTGGATCCCAGTCAAATCTTGCTTGTTTGAAATCTTCCAAACTTTCAATTATATCATCTTTAATACCAGGAACATCCATGTTTCTAATATCCCTGTAATCATCTGACAGAGTAACAGTTATTACAGCCTCCTCCTCATAAATCTGGCTTAGGATATCTTTCTTTTCCTTTAGACTGTCGAGTTTATTCTCTACATCAGCAATTAACAGATCGGTATTTTCCAAAGTTGTTCCACTCGGCATTGTGACATAAAGTTTGAGATCCTTTATTTCCGGTTCTTCAGAAGAAAAAGTACTTATGCCCAAGCTTATTAGTAGTGCTATGAAAAATACACCCAGCGCTCCTGGAATTACTCTGGCGGGATTACGCATACTCGTTTTCAGAAAGACCAGATATATTTGAATTAACCTGTTGTGATGTGATATACGTTGGAAAATAGCTGTATTTGAAACTTTCTTCAAACTAAGGAAAACATAAGTTATCATTGGAATAAAAAGCAGTGCAACTGCAAGTGAAACCAATAGAGTTGAAATTATTGAGACCCCAATATGTTTACCCAACAATCCGATAAAGAAATTTGTTGAAAATACAAAAGGAAGAAATACAGTAACCGTAGTTAAAGTGGCAGCGATTATTGAACGTGCAACTTCTTTTGTTCCTTGAATAACCGCTGTGGCTGTGTCAACATTTTTCGCCGCCAAACGATATATATTTTCAAGTACTACAACACTATTATCTAACAACATTCCTATAGCGAGTGCCATACCAAGAAGAGTTAAGCTGTTGATAGTAACATCGTATGCATAAAAGAAGTTAAATGCTGTAAATACAGAAATAGGGATTGCCAATGCTACAGCAATTACAAGTTTGAGATTTCTCAGAAAAACCCAAAGGATAAATATTGCTAACAAACCTCCAATAAGAGCTAGCTGCATGATTAGATCGATGTTTTTCTCCATTATGTCAGCAGAATTATTTTGAATAACTAATTCAATATCCTTTCTGCCAAACTCTTCGTTAATCAGGGCAATTTGTTTCTTAACAATTTCAGCGAGTTCTATTTGGTTTACCTGTGAATCACGGGTTAGCTGAATAGTTACTGATTCTTTACCATTCACCCTGCTATAAGAATCCTGTTCTTTTAACCCAAAGTGGATTGTTGCAATATCTTTTAGTTTGATGTTGTCGGCTTCATTAACAACAACTTCATATAGTTCGTTAAGGTTCACAAATTCCGAAACAACATTTACCGAATGTAACTGGTTATTTTCAGTGACTTTTCCAACAAAGGTTCTTGCAAGACTGTTATTATTTAAGGCTGTACGAACATTAGCAGGTGTAATATTATAACTATTGCAAACATCTTCTTTTAATATTATGTCGACAGATTTTTCTCTGCCTCCAAAAATCTCAGCATTTGAAATACCGTTAATATTTTTAAACTTGCTAATTATTTCTCGTTCAACAACATTTCTTACCCGATCAACGCCACCACTACCACGTGCCTGAATCGTCATAAACATATTGTTAAGCATCTCCAAATCGAATTTGAAAACTTGTACCATAAATTCTTCAGGTAAGTTTTTTTTGACCCCATCGATTTTTTCAATTAGCTTCAAATAAGCAAACTTTATGTTTGTTGATTTATCATAAGAAATTCTAATTGTACCCTGCCGTTGCCCAGCTGATGATTCAATCTTTTCAACACCTTTAAGTGTGCCAATAGCCCCTTCGATTGGGATAATGGCTTGCTTCTCCATGTATAGAGGATCAACTTCTATTATGCTTCCAACATTTACAAAAAGGAAAGGAATTTGCGCGTTTGGATAGAGCTCAACTGAAAGTTGCTTATATGAAAACCAGCCCAGCATAGTAAGTCCTGTAAAGAGCATGGTAATAAGTACTTTCCTTTTGATTAAGAAGCTCATGGTTATTAAATGGTTGTAGTTGTTAACATGGTTGTCATTGTTGTCTGGTTATCGTTGTTGTCATATGTTGTTATTGATGGTCATTTGCTTTGCGTCATTAAAATTCATTTAGTTGTCAATAATATGTCCTGATTCCTATTATCAACTATAATTCATTTTTTCTTTGATACCCGATTTTCTTTTTTGGTAGTGGGTTTTCTTGCTTTTCTATGAGTTCATCAAGATAGCTGAATACCAGTTCAATATTTTTATCCTGATTTTCAAGTTTCTTTTTAATTTCTTCAATTTCAAGTTTTACATTTAAGTTATCAGTAAGAACTTGACGAACTTTTGTGAATATTCGCATAATTTGGATATTTACATTTATCGCTTGCTCACTATTTAAAACACTTGACAACATTAATACACCATGTTCAGTAAATACAAAAGGCAACTTTCTTCGTCCACCCCAACTTGATGTCGCAATTTGCGATTCAAGTTTGTAAATTCAGGCTCTGACAACTGGAACATAAAATCTTCAGGGAACCTTGAAAGATTGCGCTTCACCTGTTCATTTAATCTTCGAGTTTCAACTCCATAAAGCTCAGCCAAATCTCTGTCTATCATCACCTTTTGCTCCCTAATAAAATAAATTTTCGTTAATATTATTTCTTCCGGTATTGTAATTTTATTATCTGTCATTTTTATTGCTTTTTACCAAATAAATATTCTTTCCCTGTTTCAAAAACATAATAAACACAAGGTATTACGACTAGTGTTAACAGGGTTGAACTTATTAATCCAGCAATTACCGCAATTGCCATTGGTGAGCGGAGAGCAGCACTCTCTCCCATGCCAATTGTAAGTGGCAACAAGGCCAAAATAGTTGTTATACTGGTCATAATAATTGGTCTGATACGATTTTCTCCGGCACTTACAATTGAATCGTGTATTGATTTGCCAGCTGCTCGAAATCTGTTTATTGCATCTACAAGTATGATTGAATCATTAACAGCAATTCCAGCTAACATTATTATTCCTATGAAAGCCATTATACTCAATGGTTTACCTAGAAAATAAAATGCCCAAATAGCACCAACACCCGCCAATGGTATTGTAAGCAGAATGGTGAAAGGGTGAATTAATGATTCAAATTGAGATGCCATAACCATATAAACCAGAATTATTGATAGCATTAATGCAAAACTCAAATTCGACATGGCCTCTTTACGTTTTTCTTCCTCACCAATTATACTTATTTCATATTCGGGAGGATAATCGGCTTCATTTATAAGAACTTCTACATCATTAATAACCATATCAAATGGAACTGATCTGTCGATATCAGCACTTATTTTACCAATTCTGTTTTGGTTTCGACGAATAAGTTGTTTTGGAGATACGGATTCTTTAATCTCAGCTATCTCATATAATGGCACTTCACCATCATTAGTTTTAAGCGTTATTGAGTTGAACTCATACTTACTAATGTCAGGCATTTTAACAGTAATATTACTCATCTCACCCTTGTTTTCATATTTACCTGCGCTTTTACCCAGCAGGATATCTGTCAGTTGTGAGCTGATATTATCAACTGTTAGGTCATTAATTCCAGCTTTGTACCTGTCAATAATGACATCTATTTCAGGAGCGCCCTCTTCAATGCTTGTTTTGGCATTGGCTACAAGCGGTAATCTTCCAAGATTGTCTTTTATATCAAGAGATATCCTGTTGATTTCCTGGAGGTCATCGCCCTTTACTTCAATTACAAGAGATGCTGTTTCAGCTCCCATGGTTGACATTAGGGCTGTTTCATCACGAATAATAGAAATTTCGGCATCCGGAATTTTACTAAGTAAATCGCTAGTTGTATTAATAATTCCTTCTGATTGCTCAAATGCACTTTCTGCAATTCTAATTTTAATAACTGCAGTATTCTCGTTTTTAAAAACAGATTTGTCTGTTTCTGTCGAAGCTTTTCCAATTGTAGTATAAATTGTTTCAATTTTATCTAAAAAAGTTTCTTTTATTAGTAATTCTATTGCTTCGACAGTTTTTGATGTCCTTTCGAGTTCTGTACCTTCTTTCAGTTTTATGTCAATACTAAATTCATTGGTTCCTCCCCTAGGCAGATATTCGCTTCCTACGAATGGTAGTATCATTATGGTGCCTATAACAATTATCGCAGCAACTATTATAACTACAAACCTAAATTTAAGGATATTGGATAGAGTCTTTCCATACCAAATAAAACGTACAGATTTTATTACTTTTTTTGTTGATTTTTTTGCATGAGTAAAATTAAATAGCATAGGTATAACCAGAATGGCAACAAAAAGTGAGGCCAATAATGAAAATGCAACAGTCCATGCCTGATCTTTAAACAGTTCTCCGGACGCTCCGTGTAGGTAAACGATGGGCAAAAACACAACAATTGTAGTTAATGTAGAGGCAACAATAGCACCGCCAACCTCAGCCGTACCGTTTATAGCAGCTTCTTTTACAGTCATTCCTGTTTCCATATTTCTGAAAATATTCTCAACAACAACAATTGCATTATCCACTAACATCCCAGCTCCTAAAGCTAAACCACCAAGTGTCATTATATTTAGGCTTAATCCATTAAAATACATGAGGTTAAAAGTGGCTATAACTGATATTGGGATTACAAAACTGATAATCGCTGTTACCCTTAGTCTTCTCAGAAATATATATAGAATAAATACAGCCATTAATGCACCCAATAATGCAGTTTCCTCAACCTCATCGATTGCAGTACGGATAAATTGTCCCTGATTTTGAATCACAATGAAATCATAACCCGGTAATGCCTTTTTGATTGTTTTAAATGATTCCAACAGTTCATCAGCAGCCGAAACAGTGTTATAGCCAGTTTCCTTGTAAATTGATAAGCCGAGACAACGTTGTCCATTAATGCGTACAATATTAATCGGTTTTTTATTTATAAAACTAACTTTGGCAACATCTTTAAGAAATACAGGTATTTTCTCATAACTAGTTTCATTATTTGATTGAAAAGAGTTTTCATCTGGATTTGATTGACTGTAACCAATTATAACCTCCTTTAGTTCGTCTATATTATCAATGAGAGAAACACCCTTAATAATATATTTCTTTCCCATTTCAACAATAGTACCTCCTGATACATTTCTATTTATATTTTGTATTTGTTGCACTATCTGTCCGGCCGTTATTCCATATGCATCTAATAAGTAATTGTTTGTTTCAATCAACACTTCCTTTTCTTCAGCACCGGTTATCACAACATCAGCAATACCATCTAGCCGTATAAGTTCGTTACGAATATAATTTTCTCCAATTAGCCTTAATTCATCCATATCTGTAATCTCAGAGTTAAGCATTCCAACAATCATTATTGGAGTTGCGTTTGGATTGTGTTGGCTAATAGTGAAGTCATCTATATCTGAATTCTGGCTGTAGGAGGTAAGGGCTTTCTGCAGGTCAAGGAATGCTTCATCCATGTCTTGCCCCCAATTATATTCAACAGTTATTTGTGCAGAGCCTACCATGCATACAGAACTTACTTGCTTTACACCTTTTTGTCGAATACTTTGCGCCTCAATATTCTCAATATATTGTTTTTCAATTTCTTCGGGAGGCTTTTCTCCCGCAGTAATTTCGATGAATATTCGCGGAGCATTTATATCTGGTAACAGATCAATACCAAGTCTGCTAAATGAGATATACCCCAGAAGGATAATCGCCACCACCATCATCGAAACAGTAACAGGATAATTTACCGAAAACTGAGTTAGTTTTTTCATAGTCCTTGCTGTTGATTTCTTAATCTTGGTTCGTAATTGATAATCATTTTACTACCTTAACTTTAGATCTATTACGTAAAGTCTCAAACCCTTTGGTCACTAGTTTTTCTTTTGGCTCGAGTCCTGAAATAACTTCCACATACTCCGGGTTTTCAAGTCCGAAGGATATAATACGTTCTTGTGCAAGTCCTTTATCAATAACAAATACGGTATTGCCTCTTTGTTTAGAAAGGATGATATTTTTTGGTATGACGATTATGCTGTCTTTCGATGCTACAATTATTTCCCCTTTTGCAAACATTCCGGGCCGTAATAATAAATCAGAATTGCTAATACTTACAACCGCCTTAAATGAACGTGACTGAGGATCGATGGCTGGTGACAATTGCGAGATTATTCCGGTAAGTGTATCATCAGGAATTGTATAATTCATTATTCTTACTTTTTGACCAACGTTTACAACATCAATACTTTTCACGGCCAGGTTCAGGTCCATTAGCAAACTACTATAATCCATTATTTTTACCATCTCAGTACCAGGATCTATTCTTGTTCCCGAAGTAATATATGGCAACTCCACTATTATCCCAGAAAATGGTGCCACAATTTTCATTTTTCGTAATCTTATGAGAGCATCATCATAGGAGTATTTTGAGTTTATATATTCGATTTCTGAATTTTTGAGTTCACTTAGTGTAACGCCCCCTTTTTTGTAAAGAGATTTTTGTTTATCAAAAATTTGTTTTGATATTTCTAGATGAAGTTCAAGGGAGGAAATTTTAATATTATTTTCGTATTCATCATCCTCAATTTGAATTATCGCGGTGCCAGTCTTAACATAATCACCTAGTACATATGGTTTACGTGTTGAAGGATTTTTCAGCAACTTGTATTTACCTCCAATTTCCGATTTAAGGATAACCTCCTTAAGCGGGTTTACTGTTCCGGTTGTTGATATGTATTCTTCAAGTGAACCAGGAACTAATTCCGTTACAGAAACAGGTACACTAATGTCTTTGTTCAAATCCTTGGTCACATCATCGCATGATGTCAATACAATGGATATCAATAATATAATAGCAATTCGTTTCATACAAGTATATTTTAATTTTCAATTGATAAATTTTCCTGAAGCTCTTTTGGGATAAATGAAGTATTATTCTCAAAATCCCATAGTGACTGAACTTTCATATTTATAATTTCGAGTTTGTAATTTATGAGAGCATTAACCAGACTCGTTTTTTTGTCTGATAACTGATTCTGAAACCGCTGAAGATCAATGCTCGTTAGATCACCATTCTGATATCTCTCCAGGTTAATTTCGTATGTGAGCTGTGCGTTTTTTTCGTTTTGCCTTGCGATTTCAATTTGATTGACAAGGTTTTGTAGGTTGCGATACGTTTGTCGGATATTAATGATAATATTATTTTTCTGATCTTCAAGGTCAATTTGCTTCGATTGTATTTCAATTTCCGCAGCTTTAATATTTGCTTTTCTTTCGCCCCAGTCGTAAAGAGGAATTTTAAATGTAATACCAAACGCAGGACTTGGTGTTGTTTTATCATAAATACTTGTAAAAGACTCATTATAACCATCTATACCAACCGAAAGTCTTATGTCGCCACGAAACTCATTTTGAGATGACGTTTCGGTTAGACTAAACTCTGCCATTTTAAGATCAATATTTCTTTGCGTTAGCTCAAGTCGTTGGCTTAGTCCGTTTTCTATGGCTTTTTCAAGATTTACATAAATTAGTTTAAAATCTATATCCGATTTAACACTAACCTTATCAAAGAGAGACATTCCTATTAGTAGCTTAAACTGATCCTGTGAATTCTCTAGATCTACTTTACTGTTATCAAGGCTGGATTGACTTGTTGCGTAATTTAACTCTCCTTGTAACAGCTCTTCTTTTGCAGATAATCCGGCCTCAACCTTACTTTGAATTATTTCTAAACTAACCTTCTGGTTTTCAAATTCTTCTTTTGCGATCTGAACGGCAGTTTCTTTTTGATAAACTGAGTAAAATGCCTGATTTACTCTATACTCCATATTTAGCATTTCAATTGCATAAGCCATAGTTGCTGTTTCCAAGTTTAGCCTTATTCTATCCAAGTTAAGTTTTAATCGGTTATATGTGAAAATGGGCTGGTCATAGTTAACAAAGAGAGAGTTATTAAAGGACTTAGTAACATTTGTTGAAGATGATTCTGAATAGTTGTCCTTATATCCAAAAACATTTTGAATTGTAATCAGCCCATCAGTAAATTTAACTGGTTGCGAAATGCTAAGGCTGGCCTCTGCCTCTTTCCTTTCAGTAGTATACCATTTTGATGTTATTTCATCATAAACATCTCCTTTAGAGTAGCTTGCCGGTGTAATGTTGAGAAAGAAATTAGATTTCAGAGAAGCAAGCTGTGCATTCAGATACTCCTTGTTTTTTTCCATATTGTACCTCGATTTTTGAATAGCAGGACTATTCTGCCCGGCTATTTCCATCGATTGATCAAGAGTTAAAAGTCTCTCTTCGCTGGTAGGCAGGGGTTGTGAAAACAAATATCCCTGGCTAATTAACAAACATGTTAATATTATTGGTTTAACAATTTGCATAATCATTATTTTTAATTTTCTATCCATTTAATTGCATCGGCAAAAATCATTGGGCCAACTGAACTATTGCTTAATTCAACCTTTGCTGTTGATGGTGTAATAAAGAATGTTCCAAGATAATTCCAACCGTCCTCAAGATCGCTGTCGGTCAAATGTATTTTTTCAACACCTCCTTCATGATACACCTTAAAATTGTAGTCAGATTTTTTTGAACGTCTTCCCATGTTTGAAAAATTTACATTTATTTTCTCAACATGACAATAAACATCATAATATCCATTATTTTTTATTGGTGCTGTCCAGGTAGCGGTCCGGTCGTCTTGACCACTACGAGTATACATTGCAGAACGTACATATTTGCCATAAAAACCAGACCTTAGTACCCTCTGCCATTCTGATGGCGGTCTCCACCACCTTATTCTTGAGAATCCGTATCCAGGATCCTTTTTATCATCTATAAGAGTCTTTAAATAGCTCTTTTTGATTTCATGAAAATAATTGAATGTACTGTCATCATTATCAACAATGATTTCACCTTCAACTAACATGTTATCAAAAGGTTCGCCATTAGCCAAACTATCAATAACCGTAACTTTTTTGGTTTCATTAAATGCGCCAAAATCATAAATGATGTTATTGGGAAGGTTTAGTGAAATATGTGTAAAAATATTCATTCTAACAGGCTCTGTAGAAAATACAAAACCAACCTCTTTTGCTGACTCTGCCGGAATATAGACTTTTTTCGAGAAATCGGGTGGGCTATCTCTATTACTGCCACGATCGTTCGGATCATAAAGATCGATGTTTATGGTAATAATGCCGTCAGTTTCTTCAGGATTTGATATTTTAAACTTAATTTGATATTTAGTATGCTCTCCTACCATAACCTTATAGGTTTCTACATCTTTTACAAGAAAACCGGGTAAACTAGGTTCATAATACCAGTTGTTAACTTTATCAATAATAGTCTCGTTAAAGTTGCTTATCATGGCAGAATCGAAAGAGGAAAGGCTAATAGATTTTTGTTTATTGGAAATAACAAGTTCGTCGAGAAGCGAATTAAATTCTTCATCACCATAGCGAGCTCGTAAAACTGAAAATAAGTAATTGCCTTTTGCAATTATTAGTTCATAATTAGAAATACTCTCATTGTCATTGTCAGACGTTTTATGCAATTTGGAATGTTCAGCAAGAGAGTTTCGTTTTAATTCAAGATTTATTCGTTCACTTTTACTTAGATCGGTAAAATACCAACGGTAGGAGGAAATAGGATTTGAATATCTATCTTTCAAATAAGTTTGTAATGACAAGCTTAGGGCAGGCCATTTTTCTGAGTCTAAGGATGTAACAAAAGTAAGGTAGTTTGGAAACAGCGACAGAGTATTTCTGTCCATGCCACGGAACATATACCATTCGCTATGAGGAGCCATGAAATTACCTCTTGTAAATCGTTTAAATATTCTTGATTGCAACTCAAGTGGTCCTACTTCTTCATTGTTTCTGTTCATATTCCTTTCTGTTCTTCTCAATCGTTTTTTGAAATCAGTTTCTTCCAATACGACACCTTTTTCAATGTAGAAAGTTATTTCAGGTTGAACTGCATCGCTTGTTAGTGACCAAATATGTTTATCGAGGGCAAATTGAACCGGTACTTCGGCAAGCGAAAAACGTTTAAACGGATATTCAAATCCTATTTGTGTTTCATACTCATTTTTCAGGTCCCTAATAATTCCGGGAAGGCTATCGTTTATATCGTTGAAATACTCTTTGTAGTAATCGTTACCAGCAATTGTAAATAAGTTATAATCAATTGAGTCAACATTAACTGAATAGTTAATATAATCGCCAATAAGTAAGCTAATTTGGGGTAATGGAACATCAGTGTAGAACTGAAAAACGCCTGGTTCAGGTTGTGTGCTAGTACCCTGTGAAATAGCATATAAATTTGAATCGGTAGTAACGGTTAATGAATAATTGGTAAATCCTGGTGTATAACTTGAAGGACTTTCTGATGCATATCCCACTCCTGCAATTGGATACCAAAGTGCTTCACGTGTTAACAAAACAAAATCATTATCAAGATAAGCATATCGCTTTTTAATCCTGAAAATCTCAAATGAAAAGTTGTCCTTGAAATCCTCCAGGTTTTGATCCAGAAAGCATGTATTTTCATTAATTGTACCTGCGTAATTTAAAGTAATCTGTTGCTTCTCATTAGGTGTTATTCCTCCTGGGACAACTATTTTTAGTAGTTGTAATTCTCTGATTACTGGCACATTTAGGCTGTCAACTTTCACATTATTAACTTTTAAAGATGGGTTAAGGCTAAAGATGAGAGTATCTATTGTTTGCTTGTGATTATTTGTGACAGTAAGTTTCGCTTTTGCTTCGATTTGGGTACCAACGTGTGATAAGTTGATATTGCAAGAATCAACGTTAACTTTTGCATAGTTAAAATATTGGTTGTTTAAATCTATGAGCTGCTTTTTGAATCTTATTATACTTTTCTTATTGTCAATATAGCTATAAGTAGTATATGCACCTGCTAATAGAAAGAAAAGTGATATATAAATTGGAAATGATGTGAATTTTTTTGATTGGGGAAGCCTGTCGAGTTTTGTTATAGTGAAAAAAATTAAAGCAATACCAATAAATAAATAAATACCTCTATGGATTAGTACTTCATTAAAATTTCCAAAACCCCCTATTGTTGAATTCATCATTGGGACCTGGTATGCAATAAAGTCGAAAACATGATAGAATTTAGTATTAAGATAGAATACCGAAACGGCAATATATCCTAATAGTAGTATAAAAGTTACAGCCTGATTTTTAGTGATTATCATCACAAAAAATGATAGGCCAAGAAAGTAAACCAAAGTAGGGATACTTATAAGAAGTGGGTAATATAAATATTCAAAAATTCCCTGAGAAGCATCACTACTTAGAAACGAAAAACCTATTCCTTCTATAAGGATAATGAGGTTTAAAATTAGAAATACAGTTAATATTCCAAATGCTTTACCAAGGATATATTCAGCATTCGTCATCGATCGTGCATAAATAACCTCGATAGTATCGTTTTTTCTGTCTTGTTTTAAAAACTCAGATGCAAGAAACACAGCAACAATAGCCTGGCCCAGATTTAGTAGTAGCAGATTTGTATAGGGTAATGAAGCAGGTAATGCTCTGTAAATGAACGGAGCTCCACTTTGTGCTATGTTAGCGGCTATGTTAAAGATACCAATGAAAAAAATAGATAGTCCTGCAAAAATTCTAAAAAACCAACCACGTAGCAAAGTACGCATCTCGTAATGAGCAATCGTTAGTAATTTATGAATTGATATCATCTATGTTAGTTTTTGTTACTCAAATATTCCATAAAATATACATATGCATGCTCAAGTGTAGGCTCAATCTCTTCAGCATAAAAATCTGTAACACTATCAGCAACAAACTGAACATCCCATCCTGCATCAGTTGGTATAGTAGAGATAACTGGATATTTGTGTTTTAAAATATCGTACTCGGTACCTGATGTATTTATGCGCCAAACATGTCCTTTGGCTTTATCGATAAGTTCTTCAGGAGATCCATTAAAACTAAGTATTCCATTATCTAACAGAGCCATTCCCTGACAAATGCTTGATATATCTCCAACAATATGGGTTGACAGAACAATTATTGCATCATGCCTGCTAATGTCAGACATTATATTTCTAAACCTGATTCTTTCTTCTGGATCAAGACCAGTGGTTGGTTCATCTACTACAAGTATTTTTGGATCACCAATTAGCGCCTGGGCAATTCCAAGTCGACGCTTCATCCCTCCCGAAAGTTGATCTGCATTACGTTCGCGTACATCGAATAATCCAACTTTTTCGAGCCACAAATCAACTTTTTGAAGGCGTTGTTTTTTGTTTTTCATTCCAGAAAGTCGTGCAGCGTAATCGAGAAATTCCCATGTACGAAGTTTTGTGAAAAATCTGAAGTCCTGTGGAAGGTATCCTAGCATTTCTCTTATTTCGCCTCTGCTTTTTCCCAGGTCAAGTTCATTGATATACACCTCGCCATTTGTAGGCTTCATCAGTGTAACTAATATTCGCATAAGCGTTGATTTCCCTGCACCATTTGGACCTAGTAAACCAAACATGCCGCTTTCAATCTCAAGGTTTATGTCATTGAGGGCATGTTTACCGTTATCATATACTTTGTTCAGTTTTTGTATAGATATATTCATACGGTAGTTTTATTCAGTTCGAATCCGTCTAATATTCTCATTAGTTGCTTTTAAATAACTATTTGCTAATCATTTTGTTGTAATAATTGGTAAAATTATAATGCTGTACTATTCTCATATTCCAATAAACAATTATAGTTATTTATTATTCGTGTTCTTAATCAATAACCTTAAATTTTCATGTCATCAATAGTTCCTTCTTCTTCAAAATCAAAATCTATTAACATAGCTTTTTGATATAAACAATCTGAAGAAATACATTCAGTGTCAAAAGGTATATCATCAATATATCTGTCTTCGTCAAGTTGAAAATCAATAGAAACAGCTTGTTTGTATAGACAATCACTGGTTACACATTCTGTATTAAACGGAATATCTTCAATATACTCTTCATCTTCAAAATTAAATTCTGCGAGATTTTGTTCTGATATAATATTAGTAAAAACTTCATTTGTGTTAAAAGGAATATCATCAATATATTTTTCTTCTGTAAAGTTAAATACTGAAGCGTTGAGATTTAATGAAAATAGTATTGTTAGTGTAACAATTAGCGAGGTGGTTTTTACTAGAGTTTTCATTTTCTTAATTTTAAAGTAATTAATTATCAGCAAAAATAAATGTAGATATACTATCTGGAAATGATTATTAGGTGAATGGCGTTGATTATTCGGTGAGTGGTGGATTTTTACTATTCACCCAATTATTAATGATTACTTTTGTTATCAAATTGATTGCGGATGTCAAAAAAGTTATCGAAGAATATTGATTATTTTGAAGAATATCACATTCTTGCCATTGTAAGTCATTTAAAGGATTACAATTTGTGCTATCACATAAACCTCGACCTAGCACTTGATTTAGTCAAATATGAAGACTTGATTTTTGCTCTTCCTTCTGTTGAAGAAAGTAGCTTTTCGTGGTACTATTTTGCAGATAAGGTAAGTCGTACATTCTATTATTTAATCGGTAATAAAGGAGAAAATAGCAACTTAATATCATCACAAAAGACTGTTGATTATTTTTTTCTTATTAAAAATCCTGTAAATTATCAGTTAATAAAATCTATTGCAAGCAGGCTTAGGACAATACCAAACATTACTGCTGTTTTTGATTTTAATATTAGGCAATTCAAGGATATGGACCTCCTGCTCGAAACCAATGAACTACATGAATTGGAGTATATTAATAGACGTCTCTCTAAAGATAGTTTGTAGTGAAAGAAACAAATCAAATCAAAATTCGTTAACGTTTAAATGAAACTATTATCTAATCTTCAGCACTACATTGGGTATTATGATGAGGTACAACTTTTCAATAAACTCAGAGTTATTGGTAAAAAAATAGGGTCGCAAGTTATCTACTATGTGCTCATTATGTATATGTTGATAAGCGATTCAAAGATACCTATAAAGATAAGGTTAGTATTTATGGCAGCTTTAGGATATTTGATACTTCCTACGGATTTGGTTGCAGATTTAATTCCTGCTATTGGATTTACTGATGATATTGCATTTTTAACCTATGCTATAAGTAATGCCCAGGAATATATTACTCCCGAAGTTAGAAATCGCGCAAAAGAAAAATTAGGGCAATGGATTAGTGATGATGCAGAAGATGCCGATATTGTTGATGTATAGATTCTATATCGATGATTTGAACTGCTCAAGAAATCGTACATCATTTTCAAAAAATAAACGTAGGTCGCTTATTTGATATTTGAGCATTGTTATTCGTTCTATACCCATTCCAAAGGCAAACCCCGTATATTCTTTACTATTTATTTTACAAGAATCAAGAACGTTAGGATCAACCATACCACAGCCCAATATTTCAACCCAGCCTGTATATTTACAAATATTGCAACCTTTGCCACCACAAATATTGCAAGATATATCCATTTCGGCTGAAGGTTCAGTAAATGGAAAGTAAGAAGGGCGAAACCTCGTTTTTGTTTCCTCGCCAAACAGTTCTTTTGCAAAATAGTAAAGGGTTTGTTTAAGATCGACAAATGATACATCTGTGTCAATATATAATCCTTCCACCTGATGAAAAATACAGTGGGCTCTTGCAGAGATAGCCTCATTACGGAAAACCCGCCCAGGAGAAATGGTACGTATTGGGGGATCAGTGTTTTCCATAACCCTTACTTGAACAGAAGAAGTATGAGTACGAAGGGCAATATCAGGATCCTTTTCGATAAAAAATGTGTCCTGCATATCACGTGCTGGATGGTCCAAAGGGAAGTTAAGTGCTGAAAAATTATGGAAGTCATCCTCTATTTCAGGTCCTTCACTTACGGTAAACCCAATGCGTGCAAATATGTCGATTATGTTATTTCGTACAATTGATAAAGGGTGCCTGGCTCCTAACGGTGAATCTGAAGGAAGTGTAAGATCAGGTTTATCTTTACTTTCGTTAGTATTTTCAAACCCCTTTTTTAATGAGACAATTTTCTCTTGAACTGTGATTTTTAAACCATTTATCAATTGTCCTATTTCTTTTCTTTGCTCGGTAGGAACGTTTTTGAAGTCGGAAAATAAGGCTGTGATTACACCTTTCTTGCTCAAATATTTTATTCTGAAAGCTTCTAACTGTTCAATATTACTAGCATTAAACGCATTCACATCATCAAGCAAGTTTCCTATTCTTTCTTTCATTTTCACTCCTTATTTATAACCGTAATTTACAGTTATTATAGAAAGTTATTAATCTTCTATTTCTATTTTCATTGTAACTGTTTCAACAGGAACATCTCCTCTTCCTGTTTGAACAGCAGCAATTTTGTCAACAACATCTAATCCCATAATAACCTCTCCAAAAATAGTATATCCACCATCAAGATGTGGAGTACCTCTTTGGTTTTGTACAATGTAAAACTGACATCCTGAGGAATTTCTTTCTGGATTTACCTGATCACCCATACGTGCTGCAGCTAGTACCCCTTTTTTGTGAGAGTGGTTGGGAAGAATCTCAGCCTTAATAGTATATCCTGGATCAACTTTACCGTCTTTGTTATGACCACCCTGAATCATAAAGTTATTAATAACCCTGTGAAAAGGTGAATCTTCGTACCATCCTTCATTAACAAGTTTGATAAAATTATCACGGTGAAGAGGTGTATCGTTATTAAGTTTAACCGTAATATCGCCTAATGTTGTATGTATAACCGCAATGGTCTCAGGTTTTTCAGTTTGACCTACAAGTTGTATACTTAATATTAATCCGAGTATAAAAAAGATTTTCTTCATGCAATTATTTTTTTAAATGAGAAGCAAAATTAATAAAATTGGTAAATGAAAAAATATGGGTCTTGGGAGAAACAAATAAGTAAATCTGCTTTGCTACTTTTCCTTAAGAGCTTCTTGAAAACAACTACGGCATAAAGGTTCATACGCATCGTTTTCTCCAAGGACTACAAGTTTATCATTCTTAATAATTCGATGCGAATAGTTAGCCAGGTTACCACAACGCATACAAATAGCATGTACTTTGGTAATATACTCGGCAGTTGCCATTAGATTTGGTATAGGGCCAAAAGGGTTGCCTAAATAATCCATATCGAGGCCAGCTACTATCACTCTTTTACCTTTGGCAGCTAGTTCAATACAAACATTCACAAGCTCGTTTCCGAAAAACTGTGCCTCATCGATACCAACTACTTCAAAATCTTCTGCGTAAAACAATATTTGAGTAGCATTTTCAACTGGCGTAGAAGATACAGAATTGGAATCATGCGACACGACTTGTTCTTCATCATATCTTGTATCAACCGTTGGTTTAAAAATTTCAACCTTCTGTTTTGCTATTCTTGCACGGTTCAATCTTCTTATCAGTTCTTCAGTCTTGCCTGAAAACATAGATCCGCAAACTACCTCAATCCATCCTGATTTTACAGAATAATTCTTGTCTTTTTCAAGAAACATCAGCTAATTATTGATATTCTTTTTACTTTTGAGCATTATACCAAATAAAAATGCGTTTATTTTATTTATTGTTCAAAAATTTATTTGGCTTACAAAAATAAGGAACTTTTTACCAATGGATAAAGAAAAAATAATTATCAGGTTAAGCACGCAAATTGATACTTTAAATGCACATATTAATAGGCTTAAAAGGAGCGGGTATAATATTCACTCGTTAGATATTGATATGCTCAAGCAGAAAACTATTGAATTTTATGAAATGATTTTTGATCTTGAGCCATTAGTTAATAAAAATGCTGATTTAAAGAAAGACAACATAATTATTCCTGAACCCAAAACTAATGAGAAATTAAAGGAAGAAGATGAAGTTACTATTGAAGAAACTGTAGAAGAAGAAATTGTGACACCATCATCTGAGGTTAATGAAACAGAAGAAGTAATTGAGGAATCAAAGATTGCTAAACCTGTTATAACAACTCAACCAATTGCAGCGGAACCTAAGACAAAACAGGCTCCACCTCCGATAGTGGAAGAAATAGGAACAGTAAATAAAGAGGAGGATGAATTAGAAGAACCAGATGTAATTCAAAATTCTATACAACAAACTGCATACGAATTATTTTCTGCCAGCACCGATAATCCAGTTGCAGAAAAATACCAAATAAAAGATGAGCAAAGTATCGCTGATAAAATTCAAAAATCAAATATATCGAATATAAGAGAGGCCATTGGAATTAACGAAAAGTTTCTTTTTATCAACGAATTATTTAATGGTGATTTGGGCAGATATAATAAAATACTAGACGATATTAATGAACTTCCAACCAAAAAGGGTGTTGATACTTATCTTTTTGAACTTAAAATTGAGTTTCAATGGACCGATGAAAATGAGGCTTATATTATACTGAAAGAGATTCTTGAAAGGAAAATTAACTAACGCCTATATTTGAAAACTTAAATAACCACCGTATATACATCAGATAATAATTTTAATATGTCAAAATTAATCATTGTCCCAACTCCAATTGGTAACCTCGATGATATTACGTTTAGAGCTATTAAGGTATTACAATCAGTTGATCTTATACTTACTGAGGATACACGCAATAGTGGAAAACTACTCAAACATTTTGACATTGAAACAAGAATGAGCCCTTATCACCAGCATAACGAACATAAAGTGGTTGATAATATAGCCAAACGTATTGCTAACGGTGAAACAATGGCACTTATTACTGATGCAGGCACACCTGCAATTTCTGATCCCGGTTTTTTATTAATCCGTAAATGTATAATTGAAGATATTGAAATTGAGTGTCTTCCGGGTGCAACAGCTTTCGTTCCAGCACTCGTTAATTCTGGCCTCCCATCAGATAAATTTTTCTTTGAAGGTTTCCTTCCACACAAAAAGGGAAGACAAACCAGACTCAAAACTTTAGCCCAACTTCCATGTACTGTCGTTTTGTACGAATCCCCTCACAGGCTCCTAAAAACGTTAATGCAGCTAAGTGAGTTTTTTGGTGCTGACAGGAAGGTGTCAGTTTCTCGAGAATTAACCAAGCTTCATGAAGAAACAATACGTGGGACGCTAACTGAAGTTATCAAACATTTCACTAATAATACTATAAAAGGTGAAATAGTAATAGTGTTAGGGCACTAATTATCACCTGTCAGCTATGATAACAGTATTACTCAAATTAATTTTAGTGATCAGCTAACTATCCATAATGAACAACGAAAAGGTGTTCGTTTACGCACAAAATATGTTCGAAAAATAGCACTAATTAGTCTCACATCATTTCCAGTTAGCACTCATTATATTCTCATTTAGTGCGTATTAGAAACTTTGGCACGAATATGGCTAACTATGAATCAGAATCTCAAAAGTGTATTAAACATGAAAACACTAATAACAATATCAACACTAGTCTTAACTATAACAATTGTATTATCATCACATATTTTTACAGTGGCAACTGACTTTTTAGAATCAGAAAAATGTGAGATATACGAAACGCCTACTTGTTCTAATAGCTTAGCTTCTAACAACAAACTAGCGACAATGGTAAACTATTATTTTGACGAAGAAGAATATATAAATGATATACCATTTAATACCAACAACATATCAGCAGAAGCAAACTATTTGAAAGCTATTGAAAAAGATTTTGACTTTGAACAAGAATCATTCATTGATGATATCCCTTTCAACACTATATATCTGGTTCAGAATTTGAATAATGCTACGAGTAAATAAATAAATTATGCCAGCAAATTTGTAATTTAGAAATACATGTTAGTAATTGTGTGAACCATTAAAATCCCGGTTATGCCGGGATTTTTTTATAAAGTATTTTATATTTGTAACATTAAAGCTAATAATAAATAAAGGGGGATTATGATTGAATCAAAACAAAAAAGATGTCCATGGCCAGGCGACAGGCATCTTGATACTATATATCACGATGAAGAATGGGGAGTTCCAGTTCATAATGACCAAAAGTTACTATCTATACTGCTAAAGAAATCATTACTCTCGATCCCGATAAACCGAAAGCCTCAGCAGTGGCCGTTGTTGGAAATAAGATACTTGCAGTTGGATCACTGGAGGAACTAAAAGCTGCTGTAGGAGACCAGCAATATACCATTAATAATACTTTTGATGACAAAGTAATTATACCCGGCTTAATTGCACAACACGACCACCCGTTATTAAGCAGTTTAGCTATGATGTCTGAAATTATTGCTATTGAAGACTGGGTATTGCCCAACAAAACCTCGCTTGCTGCCAATAATCAAGAAGAATATCGACAACGCTTAAAGGAAGCAAATAAGCAATTAAAAACAGAAGACGAACTACTTTTTAGCTGGGGATATCATCCATCTTTTCATGGTCCATTAACTCGCTCTGACTTAGATAAACTAAGCTCTACCCGTCCAATCATTATATGGCATCGGTCATGTCACGAATTTTTTTTGAATTCATACGCATTAAATACTTTAGGTATTGATGAGGATTTTGTAAGTAAATTTTCAAAGGCAGCTAAAGAACAATCTAATTTATCGGAAGGTCATTTTTGGGAACAAGGACTGTTTGCTATTGTGCCTAAAACAATACCTTATTTAGCCACCCCCGAAAGACTTCATGAAGGACTGGAACTTACTCAGAAATTTTACCATACCAATGGAGTAACCTTGGCTTGTGAGCCAGGAGGACTATACTCTGAGAAACTTCAAGAAGCAGAAAATGCAGTATTATCAAAACCATCTAGCCCTTTTCGCTTTTATTTTATTCCTGATGGTAAATCTATCTTCGGCCTTTACCCTGAAAATACAATTTTGGAAACAGAAAAAACCTTAGACTGGTGTCATGGTATGACTACCATGCTTCCGAAAAAAGTAAAATTATTTGCCGATGGAGCTATTTACTCCTTAGCCATTCAACTTCGTGATCCATACATAAATGGTAATTTTAAAGGCGAATGGATTATGGACCCTGATATATTTGCACAAGCTTTTCAGGTTTACTGGGATGCAGAATATCAGATTCATATTCACGTAAATGGTGATGCAGGACTAGATATGCTTTTAAATAATTTAGAAGCTAATATGCGAAGAAACCCTCGTTACGACCACCGTATGGTAGTAGTTCATTTCGCAGTATCGGATAAAGATCAGGTAAAACGAATTAAAAGATTAGGAGCTATTGTTAGCGGTAACCCGTATTATGTTACAGCTTTAGCCGATATGTATAGCAAGGAAGGTTTAGGACCGGAGCGAGCTGACAATATGGTAAGGATGGCCGATGTAGAGAAAGCACATATTTCTTTTTCTTATCACTCAGATATGCCGATGGCTCCAGGGCAACCATTATTTTTAATGGATTGTGGGGTAAATCGTACAACAAGATCAGGTAGGGTTGCAGGAAAAGAACAAAGGGTGAGCCGTGAAGGTGCTTTAAAAGCGGTTACTATTGAAGCAGCCTATTCGCTAGGACTAGAAGAAGAAGTAGGAAGTATTGAGACTGGTAAACTAGCCAACTTTACCATTTTGGCTGATAACCCCATTAGCTGTAAGGCTTCTGAAATTAAAAACATTCCTATTTGGGGTACAATTCATGAAGGCAGATTATTTCCTATTGACCATTCAAACAATGTTACCGGCTCAACGGGTTGTATAGCAAATGAAAATTCATACACAGTAATGATGGAAATGGAAGAACATAAAGACCATAACCACGAGCATGGTAGCGGAAGCTGTGTATGTACTTTAAACCGCAGATTCTCACATGCTCTGGCTGATAAATTAGAACAATAATATAAAATCTTTCTTTTCCCTTTGTTTTTCTTTATAAAATAATTCCGCAGCTACGGCTATGCAATAATTTTCTTCATCAAACAAAGAAAAAATAACTCATTTTCTAAATACAAGTTAACAGAGGCTTAGTATAATTGAAGGTTGTATCTACAACACTGATTAATAATAATAATTCCTTGTAGATTTAAAAAAAAAGTATCTTTGTTTTAGTATCATGCAATAAAATTAATATGGGCAATAGAAGCAAACGAAATTCTCTAACTATAAAATCCAAATGGTATCCTCTATTAATAATTTGCTTAACTCAAATTTTATGTGTTACCGACAATTCAATAATGTTTAATGCTCTTTCGGCATTGGTTATTTCTTTTAAAAGTAATGTAACTACAATTCAGTTAGCAAATTCAATATATCCATTGGTTGCAGGGGCATTAATGCTGTCCGGGGGACTACTAGGCTTAAAAATAGGTTGGAAAAAGTTATTGAGTATTGGTCTATTATTATTAGCTGTAGGTGAAATTATGGCTTGGGTTAGCCCTGATATACTAACCTTTACATGGGGAGCACGTGTTTTAGCAGGTTTGGGAGCAAGCCTTGCTATACCAGCGGCAATTGGTCTAATTCCGGCGAATTATAGTGGAAAGGATTTAGCAATTGGATTTGGTGCATTAGGTGCAGCAGTTGGTGTTGCATCTTCATTTGGACCCATTGTTGGGGGGTGGATAATTGATAGTTATGGTTGGCGGATTGCTTTTTTTGTGTTGGCAATAGCTTTTGTTATTGCTTTGCTTGCTGCCTTTCTAATTGATGAGCAAACAAGGGTAAAAGTGAAAATAAAATTTGACTACATAGGTACTATACTTTTTGCTATCGCAATTGTTTTAATAACACTGGGGTTGATAAACATAAGTGTTTGGAATACAACTACAATTGGGGCGTCATTAATAACTGGATTGCTTTTCCTGATATTTTTTATCTGGTATGAATCTAAACTCGAGAAGCGACAAGAAACGGTTCTATTACCTTCTGTATTTATAAAATCTAAACAGGTAAGAGCAGGGTTAATAATGACTGCTCTAATATTTTTCTTGACAGGAGGATTATCATTTGTATTGGTTACATATCTACAAGTAGTTAAAGAGTTTAATGCTCTTCATACGGGTTTAATATTATCTATAAATGCTATTGGTATCATCTTGTTTTCAATTGGAACACCAATGGTAATTAAAAATATTAACCCTAGAAAAATTTGTCAACTGAGCGTTTTGATTGCTTTTTTTGCAGCTTTAATGCTTGCTTTAAGTATCAACTCATCATCACTAGGTATATTATTTTATTCTAGTATTTTTATAGCTGGAGCTGCTGCTGGTCTTCTTTCGTCACAGGCTGGAGTTATTGTTACATCAGGTATAAATGAGAAGTACGCGGCTCAGTCAGGCGGTATCCAGGGCTCAATGCGAAATATTGGATGTGCAATTGGTATTGCATTAGTTGGATTGATTATGATTTCGTCTTTAACCCACAGTATTAAGCATGGAATACTTAAAGATCCGATTACCGAAAAACTAATAACAAGTAAAGTTAAACTTACAAAAACAATTCCTTTTGTAAGTGATAAGCAGCTAAAAACCTTCATTGATAGTAAACATTATAGTGATGCTGAAAAGAAGAGTTTAATCAAAACAAATACTCAAAGTCGTATTACTGCACTTCAAATTTCATTTGCATCTTTTGGAGGTCTGATATTGATTTTTTTCATATTTACATTTCAAATACCAAAGTCATATAAAAGTATAAAAAATAACATTTAATAAATACCAAATGAATAGTATTAATAAATCACAAGAGCAGTTGTTTACAAATGGCACCGTTTATATTGATGAAGAGCGAAAAGCTAATAATATTGTAGTAAAAAGTGGTAAAGTATCTGCAATAGGTGTAGATCCTGAAAAATATCAAAATGCCACAATTATAGATTTAAAAGGGGCAATAGCTTATCCTGGTTTTTGCGACAGCCATGTACATATAGTAGAAGTAGGTATCGCCAATGGTGGAATTGACCTTCTCAATTGTGCAACTGCAGACGAAATTGCGAAAAAAATTGCTGAAACTATCAATAATATACCAAAGGGTGGACTAATAATTGGGCTTGGTTTTTATCCTAATGACTATTTAACTTGGTCTTTGGATGATTTAGCAAAAATAGATAAAGTAACTGGAGAAAGACCTGTTGTTTTGATTGATTCTTTAGGCCATAATTGTATAATAAATTCAGCTTCCATTGCTATTTCTAAACTAACATCAGAAACACCGGTTCCAATTGGCGGAAAGGTTGTTTTGCAAAATGGGAAACCAACTGGTATGTTATGCGAATCGGCCATGGCAGTTGCATGCAATATATTATTCCCACTTATTAATGATGATTTAATCAAAAAAGGAGCAGAAAAAACTCTTGCTCAATGGTCCTCATTTGGTTATACCTCAATAGTTGATTTAATGGGTGCTCCATTTGGCAGATTGCTAAAAACAAATATTTGCAGAGTAATGGAAAAGGAAAATACACTACCAGTAAGAATAAACTACATGTACACTTTTGCTAGTCTTGACGAAATTGATGGTTCACTGAGTTTAAAGGATAGTGATACTGAAATGGTGAAATATGGTGGTTTAAAACTTTTTGTTGATGGAGCTTTTGCCGCAGGACAGGCATGGACTAAAGATAAAAATTTGGTTGGCAACCATGGCTTATATTATGTTTACACAGATGATTCATATGGTAAACAATATAACCTTAATAGAATAGTAGAAAAGGTTAACGATATTGGACACAACATACATTACCATGTACAAGGCGATTATGCCATTGATGCTGTACTAAATGCCTTGGATGCTGCAAAAGCGAAAAAAGGCAAACTAACTAGCATTCATACACTTATACATATTGCCTTGCCTACAAATGAACAAATTGAGCGTATTAAGAATTTTAACGGCAGCGTTGTAGCTACAGTTCAGCCGGGATTTTGGGAAATTGAAGGTGAAACAACAAAATATTATGGAAATAAGGCGAATAAGTGCTATCCTATAAAAAAAATTATTGATGCAGGAATTTCCACTGGCATGAGTACTGATTTTAGTGTATCTCCAATTGAGTTGGCTGCTCCTTCAACAATAATGGGTATAGCAATGACAGGAGCTGGTGATCCAGATAACCACCCACCATTAACAATGAAAAGCCTGATTAAGGGGTTTACTGTTGGAAGTGCTGCAACAACTAACGATGAAGGTAATTATGGAAAACTTGATATTGGTTACAATGCAGATATAGTAGTGTATAATAAAGATTTATACACAATTGCTAAAGATAAATTAAATAAAGATAACCCAAAAGTAATCTCAACATGGATTAGTGGGAGAAAAATATATCAATCACAATAATGAGCATTACAATTTTGATACTATGCTATAAAGATTGTTTCACTTCTAAAATTATTCGTGGTTTTGATGCAAAAATAATTGCTGGATATGGCGAAGAAAAAATTGCTGAACTATTACAGAATACTGGTATAATCAGAAATCAACTTAAGATAAAGTCTACTATTTCTAACGCCAAACTTTTTCTAACTGTTCAAGAGGAGTTTGGTAGTTTCGATAAATATATTTGGCAATTTACGGGTGGGAAAACAATTATTAATAGCTGGAAAAATCTTGTCCAAATTCCTGCAAGCACAAAAGAGTCAGATGCCATGAGTAATGATTTAAAAAAACGGGGCTTTAAATTCGTTGGAACGACCATATGTTATGCATTTATGCAGGCTGCTGGAATTGTTAACGACCATATGGTTGATTGTTACAGATATAAAGAAGTTAATCAATAAAAAACTACTAAAAACAAATCTGAATTAGTTATTCTAACAGTTACCTAATTTATATTAGTTAGCCGTTGATTACAACAGTGTCTTATATTTGTAGAACAATTTTTCATTTATACAAATTGTTGTGCTAAAACCAGACGTCGAAAAATCTGATTATACTAATCTTTGGAAAACTTTTTTTATTTCGACTGTATCAGCTATCTGTGCTTACTACATTGTTTTTTTCCTGTCAAATTATTCTGTTCTATTTTTTGCATATGATTTTGATATCCCTGCATCTTTTTCTCTATTAGGCGTAAGCCTCCCACCTAATGTTATCGACCATAGTTGGTCGCGGGATGCCATAATAACTGTATTTCTTTCAAAACCTTTTACGGCTTTTATCTTGGGAATTATTTTCCTACTTGTTCTGATGTCGAGGACAAAAAAATTCTAACAGTTATTCTTCTGCTATTTTGGCTTAACATCATTGCTTTTAGTTCAGCTTTTGGAGAATTGATTGATGATGTCATAACTGAAACTGGCACTATTGAAGTTGTTAATACAATGAATATTGATGCAACTTATCTCATAATAATGGCTATTATTTTAGCATTTATTCTTTATAAAATTGGAATGATGAATGGAAAACTGATCAAGTACTCTCTTTATTCTCAAAACCTGATTTCGATACAATTACGAATAATTTTCTTTGTTTCTATACTATTAATCCCTTGGCTGTTAGTTGTTATTCTTTCAGGTTTATTAAGAGCTGATTTTTTTTCTATTTCGCTAATCTTGACAAATTTGCCAGCAATAATTTTATTAATACCATTTTTAGTAAGAGAGAAACCTGAAAACCTAAATTTTAAATATGTATCGACCAATGGGTCTTCAATATCTGACTTGATTTTAGTGATATTTTTGATAATATTATCACTGGTTTTAATACTTGTTATGAGAAATGGAATTGTTATTTTGGGTTAGGTGATTGTGAATGATAGTGTCTTGTCTGATAATGTATCAACGGAAAGTTAAAAACATTTTAATCCCTTAAATCCCCAGCAGCCTATTTAATTGACTTTGATTGCTTTTGGTTAATTCAAATTTTATATTTTTAACAACAATTTAAAAAAACAATTTATCATGAGAAAAATACTTATTGCGATTTTAATTCTGGTTGTTGGTCTAACAACTGCAGAAGCTAAAAAGAAAAAAGACGAAGAAAAAAAGGAAGGGTTGACATCGTCAACATTTAGTGGGCTCAAATGGAGAAGCATAGGCCCTGCATTCGTTTCTGGGCGCATTGCCGACTTTGCAGTTAATCCTGATGATTTCAGCACATATTATGTGGGCGTTGCATCAGGACATATTTGGAAAACAACTAACAATGGTATTACATTCAAACCTGTTTTTGACAATCATGGTACATATGCAATTGGTTCGTTGGCAATGGATCCCAATAACAGTAATGTGATTTGGGCCGGAACAGGTGAAAATAATCACCAACGTGCACTTGGCTATGGTAATGGTATCTATAAGACAACTGATGGAGGTAGCTCATGGAAAAACATGGGGTTAAAAGATTCACGACAAATCGGTGAAATCCTGATTGATCCGAGAAATTCAAATGTTGTGTACATAGCAGCTGAAGGTTCTGCATGGGGCCCTGGTGAAGAAAGAGGAGTGTTTAAAACTGTTGATGGGGGTGAATCATGGGAGAAGGTTCTTTTCATTAGTGAAAATACCGGAGTTGCAAACTTGAGTTTCGAAGCAGGTAATCCTGATGTAATCTATGCAGGAGCCGAACAGCGTAGACGTCGTCAGTTTAGTAAAATTGGTGGTGGGCCTGAATCTGCATTCTATAAATCAACAGATGCAGGTATTACTTGGAAAAAGCTTGAAAAAGGTATTCCGAAAGTGGATAAAGGTGGTATGGAAATAGTAGCTTCACCTATTGATCCAAACATCGTTTATGCCATGTTTGAAGCTTCAAACGGTAAGGGAGGATTTTTTAGGTCTACTAATAGAGGAGCATCTTTTAGCAAACAAAACAAATATTCCAGCAGCGGGCAATACTATAGTGAATTAGTATGTGACCCTATTAACAAAGATAAACTTTATTCGTTAGATACGAGAACTAAGGTTTCTGTTGATGGTGGAAAGACCTGGAAAAGTGTTGGCCTCAGAAAGCGTCATGTTGATGATCATGCAATGTGGATTGACTCTGACAATACAAACCATTTTTTCATTGGTGGCGACGGGGGTATCTACGAAAGCTGGGATGCCGGAAATTCATATATTCACAAAACAACCCTACCGGTAACCCAATTTTACAGAGTTAATGTTGATAATACTGAGCCTTTTTATTGGGTTTATGGAGGCACCCAGGATAATGCAAGTATGGGTGGTCCTTCTCAAAATACTAAAAACGGGGGTGTTGCAAGTGATGAATGGGTTGTAACACTTGGTGGCGATGGTTTTTGGCAAGCAATTGATCCTGATAATCCTGATATCGTTTATTCCGCATATCAGTATGGAAATATTTATAGATATGATAAAAAATCTGGTGAAAAGATAAAGATTAAACCTGTACCTCAAAAAGGAGAGCTTACATATAGATGGAACTGGGATACTCCTTTCTTTCTTAGTCCACACTCAGGAACAAGGTTGTATATTGCAGCAAACAAAGTTTTTAGAAGTGACGACAGGGGTAACACATGGGAAGTTATCAGCGATGATATAACTCGTAATGAAGACCGGAATCAATTTAAAGTCATGGGTAAATTTTGGCCAGCCGATGCTGTTGCGAAGGACGTGTCTACATCACAATGGGGAACTACTGTTGCTTTTGCAGAATCACCTGTAAAAGAGGGACTCTTATATCTTGGCACTGATGATGGTTTAATTCAGGTAAGTGAAGACGGGGGTAGTAACTGGACGAAAATTTCCACTTTTCCTGATGTCCCTGAATATACATATGTTAGTGATATTTTACCGTCAAGTTTTAATGAGAACGTTGTTTTTGCCTCATTTAACAATATTAAAAGTGACGATTTCAAACCATATTTATTACAAAGTAACGACAAAGGCCAAACATGGGAATCAATAGTTTCTGATCTTCCAGAAGACCAATCAATACATACAATTAGTCAAGATCCAGTTAAAGAAGATTTATTGTTTACCGGAACAGAATTTGGAATTTATTTTACTGTAGATGGTGGAAGTCATTGGGTAAAACTTGGGTCTGGATTACCAGATATAGCTGTTCGTGATATTGCTATACAGGAAAGGGAAAACGACCTTGTTATAGCTACTTTTGGTCGAGGTTTTTATATAATTGACGATTACTCACCTTTACGTCAGGTAACAGAAGAAACAATTAAAAATGAAGAGGCAATCATATTCCCTGTTAAGGATGCCCTAATGTATATTAAAACAGGAAGTGGGCGTTATGGAACTGGTGCTGGTTATTATCAAGCAGAAAATCCTGAATTTGGTGCCGTTTTCACTTACTATCTAAAGGATGTTCCAAAATCACTTAAATCAAAACGGCTTAAAAAGGAAAAAGTATTATTTAAAGAAGGAAATCCAATTCCTCAACCAGATAAAGCAACTCTTGACGCCGAAAAAAATGAAACAAAACCGTATTTGGTTTTTTCAATAAAGGATGAAGATGGGAATCTTATAAGAAATATTTATAAGAAGCCATCAACCGGAATTAATCGGATTAACTGGGATATGAGATACAAGAGTTCAAGGCCGATAAGATTAAGCAACGATAAATTCGATCCTCTTAAAAGTGGAGGAACCAGTCTTCGTGCGTTACCCGGAAAATATACGGTTACAATGTCGATGTTTTACAATGGTGAACAAAAAGAATTGGCTGGGCCTGTTGAATTTAATACGGTTGTGTTGAATAACAGAACATTACCCGCTCCTTCTGATAAAGATGCTCTTACTTTTTACAAAAAAGTTACCGAACTATACCGTGTAATGTCTGGTACTATGAGATATCGTGATGAACTTGCAGAAAAAACTTCCTATATCCAACAGGCATTACAATCAGTTGACAATGCAAGTGTTAGCCTGAAAAATGAAATGCATCAAATAAAGCAAGAACTCGATAATATTGAGTTTAAGTTTGACGGCACAGCAGCAAAGGCCAGTTCAGAAGAAGTGCCTCCAGAAAGTGTTCCATTAAGCGATAGATTAAATGCTATTGTTTGGTCCGCCTGGCAGTCAACTTCAGCCCCTACAAGTACTCAAAAGAATAATTACAATATTTTAATGGAAGAGTTTCCTCCTGTATTGATAGAACTAAATAATATCAACAAAAAGCTTGTTGAAATGGAGCAAGAGCTCGATAAGCTGAAAGCACCTCATACACCTGGCAGGGTTCCTGGATTTTAAACTTAAACCCGTGTAAAACTCTTTTTGTCATCCTGACGTAGCTTTCATAATGAAGGATCTCATAATTGACTTATTCTAATCATTGTGAGATTCTTCTCGCCTCTGGTGGACCATAATTACAATTTTCACATATCTTTAATCCAATATATGTAGATCTCCAATCTTATGCTCTCTAAGTAATTAAAGATCTCCCATTATATACCAATAACCAGCAATAAGAATTGAACCTTCAAGAATTATGGAAACTATCATAAGTGGAACAGCCTCACGCCTATCATCATAATATCTACGTAGAAGAAAAGCACCTAGTATTAGAGATATCAGAATAGGTGTAAAAACAATTATGGTATACATTCCATAGTTTTTTCCAAGCTTTACAAGCATTCGGTTTCTCCAAGTAAACTTTTTTTTGTTTTTACGATGAAGCCTTCGCCTGTGTCTGTAACTCCTATATTTATTTCGTATACGTAAAGGTAAAACGACGCTTGCTACAGGCTTTATATGCCTTGTAGAGATAATGACAATTTTACTAATATGATAATAAATTATAAAACCTATAACACCACCAACAATCATTGCAATTCCTGTTCCCCAAATATCCAAGCCTATCATGTGGGCATAAAAGGGTGTGTAAAAGTATTTTACAGTAGATAGTAACAGTACTTGAAGTATCTTTAAGTAATAGGCCATGTTAGATTATATGATAACAAAAATAGTACATTATTATTTATTAGATAACTTAAAGCTTCGGGGCTTTATTAAACTTTTCTTTTCTGGTTTTCTTAACAATCTTAAGCAGTATTGTGATATGTTTTATATCGTACTTTTACGCGATTTATGAATAATTCAAAATGGAACATATAAGAAAAGCTTTAAATGAGTATGCTGCTGCTCGATGGGGCATATTAATATTAGTTGGATTTATTCTTTCAGTGAACTACTATTTTTATGATGCGTTCTCAACTCTTAAGGATTTAATGTCCAAGGAATTTGGCTTTACAAATGTTCAATATGGATTATTTGTTGCGTTTTATTCAATTCCAAATACTTTTTTACTGATGGCAGTAATCGGGGGTGTAATTCTGGATAAGATTGGCATACGTCGAACAGGTTTTATTTTTGTGTTTTTCATGGCTCTTGGTGCTTTTATTACAGCATATGGCGGTTCGCAAATTTATTCTGAAGGCGGTTTTGGTTATAATTTTATGCAGTCATTTTTACCAAGTTATTCACCTGAGCTGAAGATGATGCTAATTGGCAGATTCTTTTACGGGCTTGGTGCCGAAACAAGTATTGTTGTGGTGAGTAAGATTCTCATCAAGTGGTTTCGCGGAAAAGATCTTGCCCTTGCTTTTGGTTTAAAGGTAGGTTTTGGCCGCCTTGGAACCTTTGCTGCTCTTCAGTTATCTCCCGTTATAGCCGGTGGAGGAGCTGGTTTAAGCTCTGCAATTTGGTTAGCTGCTGTATTAGTAGGGTTAGGATTGCTTGCCATGGTAGTATACATATTGTTCGACACAAAATTAAATTCACAAATCGAGAAACCCGAGATAAAAGCAGATGATAGCAAGTTTGCAATAAGCGACATATTTAGCATACTAAGCAACAGAACATTTATTTATATAGCACTATTATGCGTTACATTTTATTCTGCAGTATTTCCATTTATGGCTTTCGCCCCTGACTTTTTCTTTCATAAGTTTGGCATGAGCTACGAACAGAGTGGACAAATTGCCTCTTTGCTTCCTCTTGGAACATTGATTTTTACTCCATTTTTTGGATTTATGATAGACAAATATGGCAAGGCAGCTACTGCCATGATATTTGGCTCAGCTGTATTAGTTGTTGTATATACAGGCTTTGCTTTTACAAATATATATCCTTATGTTCCGATGATCTTGCTTGGAATTTCATTTTCACTTATTCCTGCTGCTATGTGGCCATCATTGGTAAAGCTTGTAGATTACAAGCAGATGGGGACAGCTTATGGGATGATGTATTCAATTCAAAATCTAGGACTTTTTGGCATACCCATATTAGCTGGTTCAATATTAGACTATACTAATCCCGGAACTCCTGATACTCTGAATTATACTCCTACAATCTTCATGTTTTTGGTCTTAGGTTTTCTAGGATTAATTTTTGCTTTTTTGCTTAAAAAGGAGGATCGTAAACGTGGATGTGGCATTGATTTGCCTATGAATAAGGTATAAATCTGAAACACAAGTTAATTTCTGCACATTTAATTTAAAGAAGTTTACTTATGATTAATATGAGTGCCTACCTATAATATTTTGTTCGCATCACTATTATCCTCAATTATAAACCATGCCTTTTCCGCGGCAAGGTTTTCAGCTCCCTTTATTGAATAATCCTGTGCCCGCGATATTATTTTACCACTAATCTCAACAGCAACAAGATATTGCTTTTTGTGTTTTTCACCAATTTCTTCTTCTACATTAAAAACAACGGTCTGTTTTTCTTTTTGTGCCCACTCATTAAGCTTGCTTTTGTAGCTTATCTCTGAAATTATCAGTTGTTCAATATCGAAATGAATATTAACAATTCTATTAATAACTATTTTTCTGGTAAAAGAGTAACCTTTATCAAGATATAATGCTCCGATAAGTGCCTCAAATGCATCTCCGCCAGCTGATTTGGCTTTTGTAGATGATTCGGCTCCTGCACTGATCAAGTGTTGTAATCCTAGTTTCATAGATAGCTTATTGAGAGATGCCCGACTAACTATTTTCGATCGCATTTCAGTCAAAAAACCTTCATTTTCATATGGAAACGATTTAAATAAAAAATCCGCAATAACAGCACTTATTATTGCATCTCCAAGATATTCAAGCCGTTCGTTATTTAATCGTACACCATTAATTATTTCTGTCGTTGCCGATCTATGCCGAAGTGCTAATTTATATAAGTGGATATTTCCAGGGTAATACCCGAAAATATTTTTTATGGACTGATAAAGACCTTTATCAGAAGAAAATTTAGATCGTAGTTTGTGCCAAATAAGCAAATCGGGAAGTTTTATTTAACAAACTTCTTAAAAATAAGTGACGCATTATGACCACCAAACCCAAAAGTATTGGTTAAACCATAATTAACAATGCGTTTTTGTGCTTTATGAAAAGTGAAATTAAGTTTACTATCAATTTCAGGATCATCAGTAAAGTGATTAATTGTGGGAGGAATTATGTTATTTTGAACAGCCAAAATTGTTGCTATAGATTCTACAGCTCCAGCACCACCAAGCAAATGACCTGTCATCGATTTTGTTGAGTTAATATTTATATTATACGCATGCTCTCCAAAAAGGCTAACAATTGCTCTTGGTTCGACAACATCACCCACCGGTGTTGATGTTCCATGAGTGTTAATATGGTCAATATCTTCATAGCTTATTCCAGCATCTTCAATAGCGGCTTTCATACACAATTGTGCTCCATATCCTTCAGGATGAGGAGACGTCATATGATGAGCATCACCAGATAATCCTACACCAGCTACTTCAGCATAAATTTTTGCACCTCTAGCAAGTGCATGTTCTAATTCTTCAAAAATAACGCCGCCTCCACCTTCAGCCATAACAAAACCGTCACGGTCTTTGTCGAATGGACGTGATGCAGTACTGGGATCATCATTACGAGTTGATATGGCATGCATAGCGTTAAATCCGGCGACACCACTTTCATAAATGGCTGCTTCCGAACCACCGGTAACAAACATATCTGCTTTGCTAAGACGGATGTAGTTAAACGCATCTGAAAGCGCATTAGCAGATGATGCGCATGCACTTACTGTTGCAAAGTTTGGTCCTCTGAAACCGTTTTTGATAGAAATATGACCAGAAGCAATATCACCGATCATCTTAGGAATAAAAAATGGGTTAAATCTTGGAGTTCCATCACCCAATGCAAATTCTGTTACTGTTTCCTGAAATGTACCTAATCCACCAATACCAGACGCCCAAATAACACCAATACGATCGCGATTAATAGAAGCATCGTCTAATATTCCAGCATCGGCTATAGCCTGATCTGCAGCAATAAGACCAAATTGTGCATACCGGTCATGCTTGCGTACTTCTTTACGATCGAAATACTCCCTGGCATCAAAGTCTTTTACTTCACAGGCAAATTTCGTTTTAAATTTAGCTGTATCAAAAATTGTTATTGGTGCGGCTCCACTCACTCCTGCAAGTAGAGCAGCCCAATAATCATTAACATTTTTGCCAATAGGAGTTATCGCTCCAAGTCCTGTTATTACAACTCGCTTTAACTCCATAAATTTATTTTCTATTGGTGTTCCTCAATGTAAGTAACAGCGTTACCTACTGTTTCAATTTTCTCAGCTTCTTCATCTGGAATTGATAAGTTAAATTCCTTTTCAAATTCCATGATCAACTCAACAGTATCAAGAGAATCCGCACCAAGATCATTGGTGAAGCTTGCTTCATTAGTTACTTCACTCTCTTCGACTCCAAGCTTATCAACAATAATGCTTACTACTTTTGAACGTACATCTGACATTTGTATAATTTTTGGTTAAACTCGTTGCAAAGAACGGCATTAATGCATTAAAAAACAAAAAAAACAAAATATTTTAAAGGGAGGTTGAGCATTCAATTATGGTTTCAATAGTCGCAAATACAACATTTAAGCTTTTTGCAATTTGAATTAAGGTGATTTAAACTAATTTAGTCGTCTTATTAAAGATAAAGTGTGCAAATGAAAAACATTGCAATTTTTGCATCTGGAAATGGTACTAACGCTGAACGAGTTATAAGGTATTTTGAAAAAAGTAAAATAGCCCGGGTTAATATTGTTATAACCAACAACAATAAAGCTGGAGTAATTAAAAGGGCTCATTCATTAAAAGTTGATCTACATTTAATTAATCGTATTGATTTTTACAATTCAGATGACGTATTAGATATTCTGACACAATATAAAGTTGACCTTATAGTTTTGGCAGGATTTTTATGGCTGGTCCCAGAAACTATAATTAATAAATATGATAATAAAATAATTAATATTCATCCCGCATTATTACCATCTTATGGCGGCAAAGGGATGTATGGAAAACATGTTCATGAAGCTGTTATTGCCTCAGGAGATGTTAAATCAGGGATTACTATTCATTATGTAAACAAACTTTTTGATGATGGACAAATTATATTTCAAGCAGATACTGAAATTTCTAAAAACGAAACTTCTGACAGTCTAGCCAAGAAAATACACTTGTTAGAATACGAGCATTTTCCAGAGGTTATTAAGAGTTTGTTAATATGAATCATACTTACCTTCATCCGGAGCGTCTAGGCCATAAGACAAAACTACCAGTGGTTATCGGTGAAATAATTGATTATAAATATGTACTTACTAACAATTGTTAATAACCGTTGTTAGCTAATTGTTGATTACTAATTATCTAAAGCACTTGACAAAATTTGGGATGTGCGTATATTTGTTCCGCAACCTATAATAAAGGGTAGGCTCAAGTCAGGTGGGGGTGTGTGGAGCGCAAGCGATACTAACTCTTAGTCGAGAGGAAAGCCGGAGCGGATATCGGGCAACCGGAGAAAGCAAAGGACAAATCTGGACCAGTAAGTCGAAAGACGGATGCCGTGGCTGCTGGAAGAAACGCAAGTGGAATCCAGCAAGCCTCGAAAAGAAAGGAAGCCGCAAGGCAGAGGTTCCAGACGGGTGCAGAGCTTGGCAGAACAGTGAAGCCGCAAGGCCAAACAGTGAAGCATGAAGAAAAGCGGAGTGTCTACGGATACAAGGCAGAGTAAACAACCGTAAAAAATAAGTTGCCGCCACAGCGGAGGCTACGGCCGAAGATGAGGTGAGCCGGGGATTGATGTCAAAGTCGATTTCCGGCTTTTTTGTTTGAGTAGGTACTAACCTTTCAGGTCTTTTCGACCTTAAAGGTTAATGTGGATCAATACGAATTATACTTCACTATTTTATCCATACTTTTCCTTATTTTCTTCCTATGCTTGTAATCCTCAGGAGTATATCCAAGAGTTACTAATAGAGGTACATTTTTGTTTTCAGGTATATTAAGCAATAATTTTATAGCTCGCTCATCAAACCATCCCAACATACACGAGCCAAGTCCTTCTTCAGCAGCTTGTAAACAGATATGCTCGGCAGCAATACCAATATCCATAAGAGGATATTCTTTATTTTTAATCCGTCCACCAATTTCTGTTATTATTTTTGGTTTCTCTAAAACTATGGCAATAATCACCGGTGCTTGAGGAACAAACTTATTAAAACTTTTTAATGGTCCAAAAGTACTTCTGCCCACCTTATCTTTAATTTCATCATCATCAACAACAATGAATGTCCATGGTTGCGAATTACTTGCAGAAGGTGCCAAGCGTGCAGCTTCAATACATCGGTTAATTATCTCCCTGTCAACAGGTTTATTAATATATTTCCGATCGCTTTGACGTAATGATATTAGCTTATGAAAATCCATAATTATTTTAGTGCAAAGTCAACCTGTTGTGTTGTTTAACGGTTCAAGTTTATTAAGAGTTGTCTTTTACCAGTCCTCGTTTTTTCAATAATGGCTGTAAACTTGGCTCAGCGCCTCTGAAATTTACAAACAATGTCATAGGATCATCCGATCCTCCTTTTGAAATTACATTATCTCTAAAACTTTGACCGAGTTCAGGGTTAAATATACCCTGCTCAACAAATGCTTCATAGGCATCTGCATCAAGTACCGCTGCCCAGATATAGACATAATAACCTGCTGCATAACCTTCGCCACTAAAGGCGTGAGCAAAATAATTAGTCCGATATCTTGGAATTATTGCATCTATTAGACCGAGTTTCTTCATGCTTTCGTTTTCAAAAGCTTCAATATTAATCTCACTAGCATTTGCAGCAGTGTGATAATTCATATCAAGCAAACTTGCAGCAAGATATTCAGTTGTTACAAAACCCTGATTAAACTTACCACTTAGTTGAATTTTTTCAACTAATACCTGAGGAATCAACTCCCCGGTTTTATAATGATATGCGTAAAGTTTAAGTAGTTCTGGCTCAAGTGCCCAGTTCTCCATGATCTGAGAGGGAAGTTCAACAAAATCACGTTTCACAGAAGTTCCACTGATTGTCTGATATTCAACGCTAGAAAGAAAACCATGGAGACCATGACCAAGTTCGTGGAATAGGGTTAACACTTCATCAACACTTAATAATGAAGGTGCATCAGCAGTAGGTTTTGTGAAGTTTCCAACGTTACATATAATCGGCGTTACTTCATCATTCCCAGATCCAGATTGTTTGCGATAAGCTTCCATCCATGCCCCACCTCTTTTCGAGGACCTTGGGAAATAGTCAAGGTAGAAGATTCCGAGGTGTGTTCCATCTGCCTCAGTTACTTCATAAGCTTCAACATCTTCGTGATAAACCGGAATGTCGTTGCGCTTTATGAATTTAATTCCATAAAGACGTTCTGATAACTCGAAAGCACCTTTTTTAACTGCTTCCAATGAGAAATACGGACGAAGTTCATTTTCATCAAGATCATATTTTTCTTTACGCAACTCTTCTGTATAATACCACCAGTCCCAGCTTTTCAGTTCGCCATTAACACCTTCTCTGTTCATTAGAGCCTGTAATTCAACAGCTTCAGCTCTTGCTTTTTCGAGAGAGGGCTCCCATAATCCAAGAAGTAATTCATACACCCTGTCAGGAGTTTTGGCCATATTTTTAGAAACAGCGTATTCAGCAAAGTTGTTAAAGCCAAGAAGTTTTGCCTTTTGTTCACGAAGAACTAATATCTCATTAATTAAAGGTGTTGTATTATACTCAGTTGTTTTTCCTCTGTTCATCCATGCTGTGTAAAGTTCGTCTCGACGATTGCGATTATCCGCATACTGAAGAAATGGAATCCAGCTAGGTTTATCAAGTGTAAAAGCCCATGCACCCTTGTGACCTTTTGAAGTGGCAACTTCAGCAGCAGCATCTTTAACGGATTTTGGTAATCCTGAAAGTTCAGCTTCAACCTCAATTAGCATATAGAAATTATTGCTTTCTTTTAGCAGGATGTTATCAAACTCAGGATACAGAGAAGCAAGTTTTTCATTAATAACCCGAAGCTTTGCCTGATCTTCCTCGTTTAACTCTGAACCACCCCTTACAAAACCCTGATATATTTCATCAAGCAATGCTTTTTGTTCCTGATTCAAAGCCTGAGCATTTCCAATTTCCACCTCTACGTTGATGTGTTTTTGAGCATCAGCTACATGCTTAACCTTTTTAAATAAATTTGCATTAAGCAAAATATTGTCATTATGGTTGGCAAGTTTGGGAGCAATTTCTCCCGTTATCTTGGTTATTTCATCATTTGTGTTTGCCTCAGTGAGGTTGAAGAATACTCCACTCACTTTCCTCAGATCATTTCCACTCTTGTCCAAAGCAACTATTGTATTTAAAAAAGAAGGAACTTCAGTATTTGAAACAATAGCATCAATTTCTTTATTTTGATTTTCAATGGCCTTTTCAAATGCCGGAATAAAGTGCTCGTCCTTAATTAAATCAAAAGGGGGGACTTCATGCGGCGTTGTCCACTCACTAAAAAATGGGTTATCAGTCATTTCTTTTTTGGTTTCGTTGTTTATGCATGCTGTCATTAAAAAGAAGATGAAGAGCATTAATAGGGTGATTTTTTTCATTGTGTTTTAAATTTTTTCAATATTGCTATGAAGTACTTGTTACAAGTAAAACACACCTAATTAATTTATGATTTCAATTTAAGATTCAGGAATTAATGTCCATCTCCTCCAGCTACTTTGAATTGATCTCCCGTTTCCTGAATTATCGAACGGTACTTATCATCTCCGTATCCTGGTTGTGAAACTTTAGGGGCATAATAAATATAACCTTCGGGAATTTCACGAGCAGTTTTAATATTACCATCCATATATTTTACAAACAAATACTTATAAAGATTTTTCCAGGTATTAAACACGTCAGTGCCAACGGAATTTGAATAACTTGTAAGATATGCTATAGCAGCTTCTTTATCAGATGACATTAGAGCAACTGCTCCGGCATCAACAGCAGGGGTTAATGCGATAAAATCCGTTTCAAATTTATTTTGAACTTTTTCAATTTCAGGATGTATATAGCTATAACGAGTATAAGCAAAGTTCTGTACCTGATTAAAAATCCAAAAACCTGATTTATTCGACCATTCCATCATCGATCCATTGCCAACAGTATAATTGAACGGCACTTTTGTAATACTTGAATACATTGGCATATATACAGTACCTGAGGCGTCATCAACACCCCACCAAATTATACCACCAATTCCATTCGGCAGCCAGTTACGTGATTGAGTTATAAAAGAAAAACCTGTTTGTTGTGTAGCTGTTGCGCGTTCATTACAATATCCAACATCATCAACTTTCCATGTGAGTGGACGCCAACGATATGGATTACCAAATGGTCCTGCACCAATATCTTTAGCCATATCAAGTTCAGTATTTTCCAGATGATCGCGCATAAAACCCATCATGTCATGCACACTAACTTTTTGGGTTGGTTTTACCCACAGTGGCATTCTGTTAGTAGCATAATGATTTGGGTTTGGAGTTCCATCAGAAAACTTATCATTGTGCTCAATAATACCTTTTGCATAATCCCAATATTTATCCATGCCGGGAGAAACTTTATTAAACATAGTCCATACCCTTATTTCGCAAAAGCGTGCACCACCAAAATCTACAGGAGCATAAGTTTCAGAAAATGAGAAATTCCTGTCTTCACCTTGATACCAACCTTTTTTCCGAGCGAATGAAATAACATCTTCGGCATAAACGGTGGTTATGTCTTTGTTAAAAATCTGATCAATATTTTTTGAGCTAATGGAGTTTTTTCCGTTTTCAAGAGGAAAAGTTTCTATTCGTGCGTGGTTAGCATGTCCTGAAACGTAGCCGTCAGGAATCATACGTGCAACCCAGACAGCTCCTTTTTCTCCTTCACCTTTTCCAATCAACTCAAGTATCCAAACCTCATCCTTATCCGATATAGAGAATGATTCACCCACACTATAATATCCGTATTCTGCCATGAGACCAGTAATGATTTTTATGGCATCACGTGCTGATGTAGAGCGCTGAAGACCAATATAAATAAGACTACCATAATCCATAATGGCACCCGGTTGATTGCCAAGTTCAGAGCGTCCACCATATGTGGTTTCACCTATTGCAACTTGATTTTCGTTCATATTACCTACAACATTATAGGTTTGCAATGCCTGTTCAATTTTGCCGAGATATTTTCCTGTGTCCCATTCATAAACATCAAGCATGGTACCTATGGGATATGTTGCTGCAGGCCAATGATATAACTCACCATATAGTATGTGCGAGTCGGCTGCATATGAGATCATTGTTGATCCATCTACAGATGCTCCTTTTGTAATTAGATAATTTGTGCAGGCAATTGAACTACTTGTCCACAAAAATGTTATGGCCAAAATCAGATCGGTTATTTTAATTTTCATATCAATTATTTTAAAATTATTTTTTTTAATATTATAGTGGGGCACAAATGTAATAGAAATGTTTAATTTATAGAATTTTAAGTGTGCTGATCTTATCCTTTGCTAATTGCACCTTTAGAGCTTCAGTGTTACGAAACTTATGTTCATCACGTATTCGGGCAACAAACGATATAGTAATTTCTTTACCATAAATATTCTTTTCAAAGTCAAAAATATTTACTTCAATTGTTAGATCACCTTTATCGAAAGTTGGCCGAAAACCAATGTTACTCATTCCTTTATATGTGATGCCTTGGAATTGAACTCTACAAGCATATACACCAATATCTGCAATTAATTTGTATTCATCTCCAACTTCAATATTTGCTGTTGGAAAACCAAGATTGTGTCCAATTGATCTACCTTTAACAACCTTACCAGTTATTGAATACTCATGACCTAATAACTTATTTGCTCCAGTGATGTCACCTTGATTAAGGAAGTTTCTGATTTTAGTAGAGCTAATAGTTATCTCTCCAATATCTTGAGATTCAACTTTTTCAACAATAAAACCATATTGATTACCCATTGACGTGAGAAGCTCAATACTACCTTTTCTATTGTTACCGAATTGATGATCGTAACCAATTATTAATACTGCAGGATGAATATAATCAACAAGTAAATCTTTTATAAATTGTTTGGAAGAAGTAGAGGCAAATTCTTTTGTAAATTCAATAATAATAAGGTTATCAATACCGGCTTTTGCAATGTGTTCAATTTTCTTTTTCTCGGTTTTTACAAATTTCAGATTTGCAGAATCCAAACCAAGAACAATTCTTGGATGAGGATGAAAGGTTATCACTACTGTTTCACCCTTAATCCTTTTTGCTTCAGCTTTCATTCGTTTAAAAATTTTCTGATGCCCTAAATGAACACCATCAAAAGTGCCAATGGTAACAACGGGATTAATAACAGGTTGGAAATCCTTTATACTATTATATATTTTCACCTATTTCGTCAGATTGTTCGTGATTAAATATTGTGCTATTTGAACAGCATTGGTTGCAGCACCTTTGCGGAGGTTATCAGAAACAATCCATAAATTAATGCAGTTAGGTTGTGAAAAATCTCTACGAAGACGCCCAACAAAAACCTCATCCTTTCCCTGAGCTAATATTGGCATTGGATACAGGTTTGCTTCCGGAAAATCAAATACAACAACTCCGGGCATGTTTCCCAAAAGTCTTTTTACTTCTTCAACTACGAAATCATTTTCAAACTCAATATTAACAGCTTCAGAATGACCAGATACTACAGGCACCCTAACAACAGTAGCAGTTACTTTTATGTTAGACTGGAGTATCTTATTGGTTTCGTTGACAAGTTTTGTTTCCTCAGTTGTATAACCATCAACATCAAAATTTCCTGCATGCGGTATTATATTAAGATCTATTTTGTGGGGATAAGCCATGTTGGCTTCTTTACCTGCTCTTTCTTCCATCAATTGATTTACAGCTAGTACACCACTTCCAGAAACTGACTGGTATGTTGATATCACAAGCCTTTTTATATTGTATTTTTTGTGCAATGGCGATAAGGCCATAACCAACTGAATTGTTGAACAGTTTGGGTTTGCAATAATTGAATCATCATTTTTCAGTATTACCCCATTTATTTCAGGAACAATAAGAGGTACATTGTCATTCATTCGCCAAGCTGACGAATTATCAATTATTTTGGTTCCAAGATCTGCAAAACTGGGTGCCCATTTTAGTGATGTTTCCCCTCCTGCTGAAAATATTGCAATATCAGGTTTTTTGGCAATAGCATTCTCAATGGATATTACCTCATATTCTTCACTTGAGAAAATAACCTTTTTTCCCACAGAATTTGACGAAGCAACTGGCAAGAATTCTGTTACTGGAACATTTCTTTCTTCCAGTACTTGTAGAATTTCCTTCCCTACCAATCCTGTGGCACCAACAACTGCAATTTTCATTTGCTAAGCATTTTAATTATGAGAAAAAAGTGATTTATTAAATGTTTTAAACTCTATTTTATATTTTATTAAGATTATAATTAAAACAATTTCGTAATTTTACAAAATTATTAACCCTCTCCAACCTGCAAAAGTACTAAAATGAAGCAAATAAGTATACTATTATTGGTACTCCTATCCAATATACTATTATCACAAACATCTGATGATTTTGAAGATGGTAATTTTACTGAAAACCCTGAATGGACGGGAAACTTGCAATTGTTTAAAGTTAATTCAGCTTTCCAACTTCAGTTAAACGACAGCATAGAAAATAAGGTTTATCTCGGCACAACAAATACAATGATAAACAATACTGAATGGAGGTGCTGGATAAAACTTGGTTTTAGTCCATCCGGAAATAACAATGCACGTTATTATCTTGTGAGTAACAAACAAGATTTGTCAGATTCGCTGGCTGGATATTTTTTACAATTTGGAGAATCAGGGAGTAACGATGCTATTGAGTTGTTCAGGCAAGATGGAACTGAGCTCTTCTCCGTTTGTCGTAGTATAGACGGAATTATTTCTAGTTCATTCGAAATTCGAGTAAAAGTTACAAGAGACGGCGTTGGACTTTGGAAACTGTTTGTTGACCAATCTGGAGGTGAAGATTTCACTTTTGAAGCTGAGGGAATTGATAACACATTTACCCAAACATCTCAGCTAGGGTTCCTGTGTAGATATACAAAAAGTAATAGCAATAAAATGTACTTTGATGATGTTTATGCAGGGCCATTTATTGTAGATAATGAACCGCCTGTACTTTTAGGAATTACAGTTGATACCGATAGCACAGTAACACTTCAATTTAACGAATCATTAAATGAAGGAAGCGTGGCTTTAATTAATAATTATGAAGTTGATAATGGGATAGGCAATCCGACTAGTGCTTTTCGTGACGACAATGATGCTTCTATAATCAGGTTATCTTTCAATTCTAAGTTTAAGTTGGGTAAAAATTACTTGATGGCCGTTTCGGGAGTTAAAGATCTGGTAGAAAATATTATGATTCCACAGCAAATGAATTTTGTTTACTACCAACCGCAACCTATGGATGTGGTTATTAATGAGATTATGGCTGATCCCAATCCATCTGTTGGACTTCCAGATTATGAATATTTAGAATTGTATAATCAAACCGAAACAAATATTGATCTTGATAACTGGACATTAATAATAGGAACATCAGAAAAAACTTTTAGTTCGATTAATATAAATGCAGGTAGTTATTTAATCATTGCCAAAGAAGCGGCCTACGATGAGTTGAGTACATATGGTGATTTTTATGGATTTAGCAGTTTTTCCTTAACAAATGCGGGTCAAACTATTCAGCTTAAAAGCAACAATGGGGAAACAATTTCTAAAATCACATATGCCTCTAATTGGTATAACGATCCAGTTAAAGAAGAGGGTGGCTGGTCACTTGAACAGAAGTACGCTGCTAATATTTGCTCTGGAAAAGAAAACTGGACAGCATCTATCAACAATAAAGGTGGCACTCCTGCCACTATTAACTCTGTAGCAAACAATACCTTACTATTGCCTCAATTAAGCAAGCTTGAAGTATTAACCGATAACATAATACAACTTTATTTTAACCAAAGTATGGATGAAGAATCATTAAGTAATAATGACTTGTATAACGTGGATAACAACATTGGTTCTCCGGAATATGTTTATACCTACTATGATGAACCCGAAAAAGTTGAGCTCTATTTCGAAAACAGATTTATACCTGGTGTAACTTACGAGCTTACAATTAGCAATAATTTAATGAATTGTATGCTTTTAAATTTATCGGCTGACACTTTGGTATATTTTGGGTTGCCTGATATCGTAACAACAAATGATATTGTTATTAATGAAATACTATTTAATCCCTGGACGAATGGTAAGGACTATGTTGAACTTTACAATCCGTCTTCTAAAATTATTGATCTATCAACTTTAAGTATAGGTTCAATTAAAGAAAATCCTCCAAATCCACCCGATACTTCTATATATAATATTGTTAGCTCACAATCTTTATTTATGCCTGATGAATATATGGTTCTAACAATGTCGCCCGAAGCAGTTATGAAACAATATACAATTAAAGATCCTAATGCTTTTTTAAAGGTAGATCCTTTTCCTTCTTATAATAACGATGAAGGTCATGTATTTCTCATTTCCAATGATGATATTATAATTGATTCACTTAGTTACTCTGAAGATATGCAATTTCCGCTTTTAGTTTATTTTGAAGGTGTGGCTTTGGAACGCATAGTTCCCAATATGTCAATTAATGGCATCAACAATTGGCATTCTGCAGCTGAAAATGCTGGATTTGGGACTCCGGGATATAAAAATTCTCAACATGTTTCGAATAATAAAAAAGTTGATGAAATAATAATAGAACCTGAAATATTTTCACCAAATAACGACGGTTTTGAAGATATAATAAGTATACTATATGAGTTTGATAAACCCGGTTATGTTATGTCGGCAACTATATTTAACGCTGAAGGTTACTCTATTAAAAAACTTACAAACAACGAATATCTTGGTTCTGAAGGAAGCATTTCCTGGGATGGAATACAGGATGATAATTCTAAAGCCCCGGTTGGGATTTATGTTTTTTTTATAACAATTTATGATGCTGAGGGAAAAGTTAAAAATTACAAAAAAACAGGTGTCCTAGCTACTAAACTTTAATCTTTATTTGTTATTTTGTCATCATAAAAAATACTGAATGACAAATATTAAAAATAATCCTAAAGTTTACTTTGAACAGCAACGATTAAAGTTTACAAAATCTTTGCATGATGTAAAACACAAAATCAAAAGAATTTCTTTACTACGCATAATTGTTTTTTTGATTACCACAATTGGCATTTATCTTTCGGTTGCTAATGGACATGATATACTTGCAATTGCGTTTACTTTAGGAATCGGTCTTTTTATTTACTTGGTGAAAATACATGCCGGTTTAGAGAAAGACAGACTTTGGAATGAAACTCTGGTTACAATAAATAAGAATGAGTTAAGAATACTAGATGGAGACACTATCGATATGGATGCTGGTTCAGAATTTTTACATCCATCACACCCATACAACGAAGACCTTGATGTTTTTGGTGATAGGTCATTATTTCAATTAATTAATCGTACAGCTACAACAACCGGAAGAAGTACTTTGGCTCATAAGCTTAATAATTTGATCACCAACATTAACAGTCTTGTAGATCGTCAACTTGCTATTTCCTGCTTACGCGATAAAGCTGATTGGAGGCAAAATTTTCTTGCAATTGGCAAGATCTTTGAGGAGAAAAAGGATGACCTTTCCGGATTATTAACCTGGTCACAAACTTCTGATGTCAGATTCAATACAATGTTTTATCGCATAATGCTAATTGTTAATCCTATAATTGGTTTTGGTGTGTTAACACTTATTGAGTTGGAAATATTCACAATAAGTACATTTTTAATTTTCTTGCTATTACCTGTTGCCTTGGTTGGCACGAAACTAGGCCTGTTAAATAAAATCCATGCTCAGTTAAGTAAGAAATCAGGGCTATTATCAAAATACGCCAAACTATTTAGGTTAATTGCTTTCGAAGAATTTAATTCGAAATTATTACTTAAGATTAAAGAAAATATTAGCGGTGAACATTCTGCACATCGAGCTATAAAAAGTCTCGCAAAAATTTCAAAGTCGATGGATTACAGGCTTAATATGCTTGTTGGAGTGTTTTTAAATGTTTTCTTTTTATGGGATATTAGGCAGGCAATCAAAATCGAAAAGTGGAAAAATCGCTATACAACCTATATGGAAAATTGGTTTGATCAACTTTCTACAATGGATGAATTAAACTCTTTTGCCGGGTTTGCCTTTAACTTTCCAAATTCTACGTTTCCAGAATTTAGCACGAAAGATTTTAAGATTAGAGCAACTAATGTTACTCATCCACTTATCTCTCAAAAAGAGTGTATAGGAAATGATATTACCATAGATGGTTGGAAACAATTCCAGATTATTACAGGAGCAAATATGGCAGGAAAGAGCACATATTTACGTACAGTTGGAGTAAATATGGTATTGGCATTAACTGGTTCTCCTGTGCTTGCAGATAGTTTTATCATGAAACCTGTAGGTATATTTACAGGAATAAAAACAACTGATTCAATACAAAACGGTGAATCTTATTTTTTTGCTGAACTAAAAAAATTGAAAGAACTGATAAATAAACTAGAGGATGGTCAACAACTTTTTGTAATATTAGATGAGGTTCTGAAAGGAACAAACTCGGCTGATAAGCAAAAAGGATCAATGGCTTTGATAACACAATTGATTAAACTAAGCTCATCTGGAATGATCGCTACACACGATCTTGCTCTTGGTAGTTTGGCCAATAATTTTCCTGATAATGTAACAAACAAGCGATTCGAAGTCGAGATTGCCAATAAAGAACTTGTTTTTGATTACAAACTCAAAAATGGTATTTCACAAAATCTAAACGCAACATTTCTAATGAAAAAAATGGGGATAACTATTTAAAATTTTTGTAGTTTTGGTTAGTTGAAAACTTGTAAATATCTGAAACTTACCTTTATAAACTATAAACTTTCAATTTTAAGAACTTTCATTCATACTAAATCATATTTCTCTTTCGTTTGCATTTTAAGAGATTGTCTGTAATTTTGCAAACTAAAATTTGTAGCTATGGAACAGCAGAAAAATAATAGCGTGCAACGAGCTCAAGGAAGCTCCAATATTTGGATGTACATCGTTATAGTTATTATGGCTCTAGGTATAATTGGAGTATCATTATGGTTGTTATCTGTTAAGAGCACAATGAATGAGCTACTTGCCGAAAAAGAAGTTCAAAAAGCAGAATTGTATCAAGAGCTACAAGTTTTAATGTCGGAACATGAAGAGACAAAAGCGGCTTACGGTGATCTCACTGATTCATTACAGGTAATGGATAGTGTAATTCAAGCAAATGCTGTTGAAATAAAGAAAATGCTCAATTACAAATGGGAGTACTATAAGATAAAGAAAAAAATGTCGAGACTTCAAGTTATTGCTCAAGGCTATGTCAGGCAAATGGATTCGATAGTTACCATTAACCAGGATCTTACAGAAGAAAATCTGCAGATCAAGGAAGAAATAAAAATTGAAAGACGAAAATATCAAAAGCTGGAGGAGGAAACAGAAACACTCACGGGGAAAGTTGAAGAAGCTTCAGTATTGACTGCTTATAATTTAAAAGCTACAGCTATTCATAAAAAAGGTGGTGGTAAAGAAGTAGCGACTGACAAGATCAGACGTGCAGATCTCATAAAGGTCTGCTTAACTTTGGGAGAAAATTCAATTATTAAACCTGGTAAAAAAACTATTTATGTTCGAATCGCCGAACCTGATAAAAAAATACTTGTTCAAGGAAGGGGTGATTCGTATTCGTTTACGATTAATAATGAAGTGCTCCAATATTCAATAATGAAAGAGGTAAACTACGATAACAATTCTGTTGATCTGTGTGTTAGGTGGACAAAACGTAGTACACAGGAACTACAACCAGGACTTTACCACGTGGATATTTTTGAAAGTGGAAACAACATCGGTCACACAACCTTTACATTAAAGTAATTTAGAATTTATAAGATTTAAGATTTTAAACTATCTGTGAAATTATTGATTAGTCTTTTTTATTATTAACCCCACTTCAATAATTCCTGGAGTTTCTGTCTTATTCATTTTATTCTCAATACTAACTTTACAAATTCCTGTTTTATTAAATATCATATCTTTTCTAATTGGGAGCTCAATGTCCCAAAAATCACCCATTCCATCCGCTTTCCACTCAAGGTTTTTGTCTTTCAATCTAAAATGATAATCTAAAGATCGCATTTCCCCGTCAGGTGTAAAAAAAGTAATATTAACATTTATAAAACTATATGGAAAATGTGTGTGATGACGCAACGCTAAATAAAAATCCAGGCCTTCATTTTTCTGAACAGGAAAATCAAAATTTAGTGTTTCCTGTTTGTTCCAACTAACATTATCAAACACTCGATATTCTCTAAAAACAACGTTGTTATCACATCCCATTAATATAAAAGTGGCTATTATTGATATAAAATATTTTTTCATTTTCATATTTTGATTACAAATATAGTTGAGTTTAGTTTATAAGAAGTTTATTTTTGCATTGTGAGCAAGAAGTCAAAAAAGAAATATTATGTTGTATGGAGAGGTTTAACTTCAGGAATTTTTAATACATGGGAAGAATGTAAAAAACAGGTAAGCGGATATGAGGGGGCACAGTATATGTCATTTAGCGACAAGGAAGAAGCTGAAATAGCATTTTCAAAATCATATTGGGAAATTGCTCAATTAAAAGGGAAGAAAAACCTTCATGAACTAACAACTAAAGATAATCCGATTCTAAACAGTATTTCAGTTGATGCTGCATGTTCAGGGAATCCAGGAACACTGGAATTTAGAGGAGTGTTTACTGATACTGAAACAGAACTTTTTAAACGTGGGCCTTATGAAATGGGAACTGTAAATATTGGTGAGTTTCTAGCAATAATACTTGCTCTAGCATGGCTCAAAAAACACAAATTAGAATATCCCATTTATTCAGACTCAAAAACAGCTATGGCATGGGTTAGAAAAAAAAAGGTGAATACTAAACTAGAAAGAACTGCAAAAAATAAAGAGCTATTTAAAGCCCTCGACGATGCAGTTTTATGGCTTAATAAAAACCCTGTCAATACGCAAATCCTGAAATGGGAGACTAAAATTTGGGGTGAAATTCCTGCTGACTACGGAAGAAAATAAGCTACTAAGGGCATGGCCCATTCTCACAGCAGCGCAAATGAGTACAAAATCTGATGAATAGAATAAATGGATTTTATTGTAATCTTTTTAGTTTATGCAATAATTATACTGGAAAGATCTTGTTAGATGATAAAAAACCAAGCACCTTTTCAAGGTTGCTATCTTTAGTTAGCGCATTGAGCTTAAGAGTTGGGGAGATAGGTATATCATATTCCATATCGACGCCAGGAAGGTATTTTAACTTTCCATCATCAGCTTTTTTGTAGATTCCATATAGGTCATTCTTACGACAAAACTCAATATCAGCATCTATATAGACAAGATGAAAATTATTTTTGCCAATTATTTCTGAAACTTGTTCTCTAATAGATTCATTTGGAGATAAAAATGAGCAAATTACAAGTATACCCTGATCATTTATTAATCTACAAATATGGGCTACTCTTCTCATATGTTCCGCTCTATCAGCAGGAGAATAATCTAACTCACGAGAGAGCCCTGATCTTACCAATTTTCCATCTAGTAGCATCACCTTTGCTCCCATGTCAAACAAATTTCGTTGCAGTGTATAAGCTAGTTCATTTTTTCCTGATCCATGCAATCCGGTAATCCAAATTGTTGAACCGATTTGCTGATAACTCTTTTCGAATTCAGGTTTCGTTATGAGGCCAACACCACTTGCTATTTTATTACGGTCGATATCAACAATTTTGCTTGGTAGTTGATCGCTACTCAATTTATCTATTATCATTCCAACAGCACAAGTGTTATTTGTTACGGGATCAATAAAAATAAAGGAACCTGTTTGGCGGTTTTTCTTATAAGCATCAAAAAACAATGGTTTTACAGTTGTAATTACAACTCTACCTATTTCATTTAGATCAAACGTTGAAGCATCCTTTTTTTCAAGAGTATTTACATCAACTAAGTGACGTATTTTATCAATCCTCGCTTTTGTAGTTTGAGTAGTTTGTTTTATAATAAACTGGGTTCCTTCTTTCATTGGCTCTACATCCATCCATACAAGCATCGCTTCAAAATGGCGTTCTACCTTTGGGAGATTGTTTGGATGAACAAGCATATCCCCTCTTGAAACATCAATTTCATCTTGCAGAGTAACAGTAACCGATTGTGGGGGAAAAGCCGAATCAAGATCATTATCGTATGTAACAATCTCCTTAACAACAGATTTTTTTCTTGATGGCAATACCATGATTTCATCACCTTTTTTTATTATACCTGATGCAATTTTTGCAGCAAAACCTCTATAATCAAGACTCGGTCTTATAACATACTGAACTGGATAACGTAAATCAGAAAAATTTCTGTCGCTTGTAATGTGTATTGTTTCAAGATGCTCGAGAATACTTTTTCCATGATACCAAGGCATCTTGTCAGAAAGTTCAACAATATTATCACCTTTTAATGCCGATAAAGGAAAAAAACGTACATCTGGAAAGGCTAGTGGTGTAACAAAATCTGAATAATCCTTACAGATATTATCATATACCTCCTGGCTATAATCAACCAAATCCATTTTGTTGACAGCTAAAGCAATATGTTTTATGCCCAGCAAAGAAACCAAAAATGAATGTCTTCGGGTTTGAGTAATTACACCCTTTCTTGCATCTATTAAAATAATTGCAAGATTAGCAGTTGAAGCTCCGGTAACCATATTCCGGGTATATTGTTCATGGCCGGGGGTATCAGCAATTATAAATTTCCTTTTTGCAGTTGAAAAATATCTATAAGCAACATCAATAGTTATACCTTGTTCCCGTTCAGCTTTTAAACCATCAAGTAGTAGAGCATAATCAATTTCTTCACCTGCATGTCCTTCACGTTTGCTATCTCTTTTTAACGCATCCAACTGATCTTCGTACAGTTTTTTACTATCGAATAAAAGCCTTCCGATAAGAGTTGATTTTCCATCATCAACAGACCCAGCTGTTAGTAATCGTAACAGATCTTTCTTTTGATCCTGGTCGAGAAATTCTTTTATGTTCATGTTTGCTATTTATTTTTCACTGATCAATTTAAAGATAAAAGACTAAAGAAAAAAGATTAAAGTATCGCAATCATTAATACATTTCCAATTTACTTCTTATTTACAATCGAGCCTAATATATTTTTAAGTTCACCAGATTCATTGACTAATTTATCTATTTCTTTGTTTAATCTATTGTCATCATTTATTGCTATCAGTAATCTCAGCCAATAGTTTGATTCTCTCATTTCCTTGAGTGCAATCCTGACTTTATTCATAAAGTCAGCCCTTGAGATTCCTGCTTGACTTTCCTCATAATTTGCGCCTGATGATGTTGCAGATTTTCCGAGCTGATATCTAAACAATCTGCTTATTTCTGTTTTGTCCAATTTCTTCAACAGATTTAACACATCGACTGAAAAATCAAAAAGTCTATCATTTAAATTACTCTTATATTTATTCCTATCTATGATATTTTATACTCTTTATCCTTTTATCTTTAATCTTGTATCTTTTTTCTTTAATCTTGTATCTTTTATCTTAAAAATAACCTTCTCTCTTTTTCTGTTCCATACTTGCTTCCTGGTCAAAGTCGATTACTCTTGTGGTACGTTCGCTTTTGGTAATAGTCATCATCTCTTCAACAATTTTTTCAATTGTATCTGCTTCCGATTCAATCGCTCCTGTTAAAGGATAACAACCAAGCGTTCTGAATCTTACCATTCTCATTTTGGCTTTGTCACGAAGTTCTTTAGGCATCCTATCATCGTCAACAAGTATCAAGCTGCCGTCAACTTCAACTATAGGTCGTTCTTTTGCATAATATAACGGAACTATTGGAATTTTCTCAAGTCTAATGTATTGCCATATGTCGAGCTCAGTCCAGTTTGAAATCGGAAATACTCTAATGGACTCTCCTTTTTGCACTTTTGCATTATAAATACTCCAAAGTTCGGGACGCTGATTTTTGGGATCCCATTGGTGAAATTTATCTCTGAATGAATATATTCGCTCTTTAGCCCTTGATTTTTCTTCATCCCGTCTTGCACCACCAAATGCAGCATCAAATTTGTATTTTTCGAGGCCAGCCAATAATGCTTGAGTTTTCATCACATCAGTATGTACTTTGCTACCATGTGAATAAGGACCAATACCAGATTCAAAACCTTCTTTATTATAATGTACAATTAGATTCCATCCTTTTTCTTTGGTATAACTCTCACGGAAATCTATCATTTCACCAAATTTCCATTTGGAGTCTATATGCATAAGTGGAAATGGCACCTTGCCAGGATAAAACGCTTTTTCAGCAAGCCTGACCATAACTGAGGAATCTTTGCCAATTGAGTATAGCATAACAGGGTTTTCAAACTCCGCAGCTACTTCTCGGATAATGTGAATTGACTCAGCTTCAAGCTCACGCAAATTATTAATTGAATATGATGGAGTGCTCATTATAAATTTTGTTTAGGACGTAAAAATACAATAATGTGCTGAAAAATTATCTGTAATAATAAACTCAGAAGTTAACATATCCAAAGAGAAACAAATCAACATATTACATTATATTATTCTTAATTTACTTTTTGGTATGTGTATCAGCAATGTGTTTCCAACAGTTTCAATTTCTACTTGTACCATATGCTTTCCTCTCACTTCAACAAACTGGCCAAGCAGTCCGGTCATACTTCCTGAGATTACCTCTACTTTTTGTCCTTTTTTCCAACTTGTGTCATCAATATTTTCAGGATCAGTTTCTTCAAGGTAATATTTAACAGCATTTATTTGGGGTTCTGGAATAGGAACAGCATGGCCTTCGAAGGATATATATTTAACAGCTCCTTGCACTTGTAATACCTTGTAGTAGTCCTCCCGTTTGATATTTACAAATATATAAGATCTGAATAGAGGTTCTTCAACCCATTTTTTCCTGTCGCTCCATTGTTTCAATCTCTTAATTAACGGAAGATAATGATCAATCCCTTCGTGGTTGAATTCAAGCGCGACTTTTTTCTCAGTACGCGATCTTACATAAACTGCATACCACGATTTTTCGGATTTACTCATTATTTTAAAAAAGGGTGTTTATCCGTTAGGGAAGATGTTATTTTCTGATTTCTAATGAGATGGGCTATCTCAATACTGTTTCTTGCTTCTGCAATACCATATCCCTTATTGCAAAGTATATTTTTGTAACTTTCGGTATGTAGATCTGTGAATCCACCACTAAATTCAATTTCCTTGTCATCAACAGTTATTGAGCGATAAGTTGGTTGACTATTTTGAACAGCGTGAACAGGTAAATCGTTTTTGTCAACGCTTAAATACCATCTCACGTTAGCATTTTGTAACTGAAGAAGTCCAGAAGCTTTATCAGGTTTTAATAAATGAAGTGCATTACTCTTAGCTTCTCCAAATATCCAACCAAGCATATCGAAAAAATGAATACCAATATTTGTAACTACACCACCCGATTTTGCTATATCACCCTTCCAGGAATAATGATACCATTTTCCTCTAGAAGTAATATATGTAAGGTCAATATCGTGAATATGATCTTTGGGAAGGCTATCTATTTTATCCTTTAGTTCAATAATTGCCTTATGGTGCCTGAGTTGCAGTATATTAAATATTTTTTTTTCAGTTTCCGTTTCAATTTCCTCCAAACTATCTAAATTCCATGGATTTAACACCAATGGTTTCTCACAAATAGCATTGGCATCATTTCTGAGAGCCATACGAATGTGGGCATCATGAAGATAATTTGGTGAACAAATTGCAACATAATCTACTTTCCCATTTCCTGAGCGCCTGAGCTTGTCTAAATGTCTATCGAAACGCTCCGGTTCAATAAAAAAATCAGTATTCGGAAAATAGCTATCTATAATCCCAACGCTATCCATCGGATCCAGGGCAGCAATAATCATATTCCCTGTTTCCTTAATAGCGTTCATATGCCGCGGAGCAATATATCCGGCAGCACCAATGAGAGCAAAATTTTGCTTTTTAGAATTCATAAATAAAACTGCCCACCCAATTTGTTAGAAATATATTTTATTGTTTAAACCTTGTTGAATAATCTTTTTGTAAAAGATTTCTTCTTGTCGGGTTTATCATCTGTGTAATAACCGTAGCCATAACCATAGCCGTAGCCATAACCATAACCGTAGCCATAACCGTAGCCATAGCCATAGCCATATCCATAGCCATAACCACCCCCACCGAGCTTGATATCATTAATCACAATGGCCATATTCATTCCTCGATCCTCAATATCTTTAATTATTGAGGCAAAAATCTTTTTGTTTGTAAGACCCTGACGAACAAGGAATATATTAATATCGGTATGTTCCATTAGTAGATATGCATCAGTAACCAGACCTACTGGTGGAGTATCAATAACAATGTAATCGTATCGTTTTCTTAGTTCTTTAAAAAGTTCAGAACTTCTTTCTGAGGCAATCAGCTCTGCCGGGTTTGGAGGAATGGGACCAGCCATAATAATGTCGAGATGTTCACTCTTTCCTGATGGCTGAATTATATCATCAATAGTTGCTTTATTAATAAGATAAGATGAAAGTCCAACATTATTACTTAATCCGAAATCCTGATAAATTTTTGGTTTACGGAGGTCGCAGCCTAGCAATACAGTCTTTTTACCATACTGTGCATAAATGCTGGCGATATTAATTGAAACATAGGTTTTGCCCGCATTGACCATGTCAGCAGTAACCATAACAGTGATCTTTTCCTTACCTTTAGCTAAATACTGCAAATTAGTTCGTAAGGATCTGAATCCTTCGATGATGCTTGATTTTGGTGATTCCAGAACAACTATCTGAGTATCCTTTGTTGAATGAAGTAATTGGCCAACAATAGGAAAATTTGTTGCCTTCTCTACATCTTTCTTTTCTATAATGGACTCATTAAAATAATCTCTGCCAATAATGTAAATCACAGGAAAAACAAGTCCTAATATCAGTGCTATCATAAGGTTTTGATTTTTTTTAGG
>PVBE012634610.1_pt1 | contig 89145 bp, 66 predicted proteins | sample 1631181 | NCBI WGS metagenome assembly PVBE01 (sample SAMN08397723, study PRJNA350692) | Marine metagenome, whole genome shotgun sequencing project. | isolation source: water | place: Pacific Ocean | collected 2012-04 | reverse complement strand
TCGGCACCAAGCTGTTCGACGCCGTGGCCGACGCCGTGACCGCCACCGGGGCCAACACCTCCCTGATCTTCGTGCCGCCCCCCTTCGCGGCCGACGCGATCCTGGAGGCCGTTGACGCCGAGATCCCGCTCATCGTGACCATCACCGAGGGCATCCCCGCCCTGGACATGGTCCGCGTCAAGCGCTACATGGCGGGCCGCAGCAGCCGCCTCATCGGGCCCAACTGCCCGGGCGTCATCACCCCGGATCAGTGCAAGCTCGGCATCATGCCCGGCTACATCCACAAGCCCGGCAACATCGGCGTGATCTCCCGCTCGGGCACGCTGACCTACGAGGCGGTGGACCAGCTCACGCGGCTGGGCATCGGCCAGAGCACCTGCCTCGGCATCGGCGGCGACGCTGTGCCGGGCTCGGTCTTCACCGACATCCTGGCGCTCTACGCCGAGGATCCCGAGACCAAGGGCGTGGTGATGATCGGCGAGATCGGCGGCAGCGCCGAGGAAGAGGCCGCGACCTTCATCAAGGAGAACATGAAGGGCAAGCCAGTGGCCGCTTTCATCGCGGGCAAGACCGCCCCTCCAGGGAAGCGCATGGGCCACGCCGGCGCCATCATCGCTGGCGGCAAGGGCACGGCCGCAGACAAGATCGAGGCGCTGGAGTCGGCCGGTATCAAGGTCGCCCCCAACCCGTCCGAGATCGGCAACACCCTGGCCTCGCTGCTGTAATCAGCAAGGGCAACCTTCCCCTCGATCCCCCCGTCCTCCCCTGCTCCCTTTTTGGGAGCGGGGGTTTTTTAAAGGTGGTACAAGGTGGCTAGTACCAGCCGACAATTAAGGAGCAACTAGCAATGGAACGTACTCTCTCGATGATCAAGCCCGACGCCGTGGCCAAGAACCACATCGGCGGCATCATCAACATGATCGAACAGGGCGGCCTCAAGATCGTCGCGGCCAAGATGGTCCGGCTCACCCGCGCCCAGGCCGAGGGCTTCTATGACGTGCACCGGGACCGGCCCTTCTTTGGCGAGCTGTGCGACTTCATGACCTCCGGCCCGATCGTGGTCATGGTCCTGGAGGGGGAGAACGCCATCGTCCGCTACCGCGAGATCATGGGCGTCACCGACTCGGTCAAGGCCGCCGAGGGCACCATCCGCCAGGCCTACGGCGCCAACATCCAGAACAACGCGGTGCACGGCTCCGACGCCCCGGAGACCGCCGCCCTGGAGATCGCCTACCACTTCTCCGCCCGCGAGCTCTTCGGATTGGGCTGGTAGCCCGGCCCCCCCGCGCTGCCGGTCAGGGCAGCGTGGTCTTGACGTACTTCAGCTCCCCCACGGACTTGACGTTGGTCTGATAGACCAGGTGCGCCTTGCCCTTGCTGTCGATGCGCAGCCTCGTGGGGTACCCCTCGGTGCTGGCTGACATGGTGTGAGAGTCCACGGTCTTGAAGGCCCAGCCGGCTGTCCCCGTGGCCGAGCACCCGATCTTTGCCGACATGGTGGAGCTGGTGTCTTTCTGGATGAAGGAGACGCAGATCTTGGCGGCTCCGTGGGCGATGTCCCTGGGCTTGCTCAGCAGGTACTGCTTGAAGTAGTCGATGGCCTTCTGGTGCTCGCCCAGGGACTCGTGACACTTGCCGATGTTGTAGAGCAGCGCAGCCCTCCTGGACAGCTCGAAGGACTTGCGGAAGTGCTGCAGCGCCCCCTTGAAGTCCGCGCGCTTGTGCATCTCGGCGCCGAGCTTGTAGTGTTGCTTGGCCAGGTCCGTGTCGGTTTGGGCGAGGGCTGGGGCCGAGGCAAAGCAGAGCAGAGCCACGACCCACCCGCTGATGACGACTCGCCAGAGCATGCGTATCTCCCGTACTGGTTGAATGGTCACATTATAAACGGTCACAGGAGCGCTTCAATTGTATTCATCAGGGTCTCCCTGAAGTGTAGTACGACCGTGGACCAAAAAGGTAACACGGTGACGCCACCTTTCGATAATCGGTTGTCGTGCTCCAACGGGGAGAGATTGGGTTGAGCCCGCGGCCGATTGCTGCTTTGATGGAAGCCGAGACGATACATGCCCACACCCATCGACATCCGCGCGCTGACCCTGGCCAGGCTGCAGGAGTTGGTCCGCGACGAGCTGGAGCTGCCCCCTTTTCGTGCGCGGCAGATCTTCTCCTGGGTCCACGGCCGGGGCGCCACCGCCACCGACGTGATGACCGACCTCTCCAAGGAGCTGCGCGCGCGCCTGGCCGGGCAGCTGGATCTGACGCCGCTGGCGCTGGACGCCGAGGCCGCGGCAGAGGATGGCACGCGCAAGCTGCGCCTGCGCTGCGCTGACGACGCCTGCATCGAGACCGTGCTGATCCCGGATGAGGCGCGCGTCAAGATCACCCAGTGCCTCAGCACCCAGGTGGGCTGCGGGCTCGGCTGCCGCTTCTGCTCCACCGCGGGCATGGGGCTGGCCCGCAACCTCGGCGCGGGTGAGATCGTGGACCAGGTCTACCGCGCCCGGGCGTTACTGGCCGACGATCAGCGCGTCAGCAATCTGGTCTTCATGGGCATGGGCGAGCCGATGAACAACCTGGACGCGGTGCTCACCGCGGTGGAGATCCTCTGTGAGGACCTGGGAGCAAACTTTTCGCCCCGGCGCATCACCATCTCCACCGCCGGCGTGGTGCCCGGCATCGAGCGCATGGGGCGCCGGGCTCGAAACGTGGGCCTGGCCGTGTCGCTCAACGCCACCACCGACGAAGTTCGCAGCCGCCTGATGCCGGTGAACCGGCGCTGGCCCCTGAACGCGTTGCTCGGCGCGCTGCGCCGCTATCCCTTGCCCCGTCGTCGCCGGATCACCTTCGAGTACGTCCTGATCCGCGGCATCAACGACAGCCTGGCCGACGCCCGCCACATCCCCCGACTGCTGGACCGCATCCCGGCCAAGGTGAACCTCATCGCCTATAACCCTGGCCCCGGGCAAAAATACGAGCGCCCGCACGAGGAGCAGGTGGAGGCCTTCGCCGAGGTGCTGCGGGACAAGAACCTCAACACCCACATTCGCCGCAGCCGGGGCCAGGACATCGCGGCCGCCTGTGGCCAGTTGGTGGTGCCGCGACAAAAGCGGTAGCCGGTTAGGAGGTTGGGGCGTTTGAAGCTAATATCCAAGTGTACGTATTCGTATCCACCTCACGAGGAAGCCGTAATGCACCTGCTGAAACTGTCCGTCCCCTGCCTGATCCTCGGCCTGCTCCTGGTCTGCTGCTCCGACGAGAGCGACCGTGAGTGCTTCGAGGAGGGCGCCCAGGAGGTCAGCGGTCCCCAGTGCTGCCCCGGCTACTGCGGCGCCTCCACCATGCTCAAGACGTCGCGCGTCTGCTCCGGCGGCAAGTGGGTCTGCGAAAAGGGTGTGATCGAGGACGCCTGCGCCAGCTACAACGCCTGTCAAATCAAGCAGAACTGCAGCTACAGTCCCGGCATCGGCAAGGAGGAGCCCGACCCGGCCCCCGAGCTGTGCTGCGTGGGCGGCTGCGACGGCACCAAGGCCGTGCACCGGGTCTGCAAGGGCGGCCTGGAGTTCGAGTGCCCCAACAACAGCGTGCCGATCTCCAAAAACTGCAAGAAAGACTACGTCAACGCCTGCGGGGGGATCCTGGCCAAGTACAAGGCCAACAAGTTCAAGCTGCCGTAGTGACCGCGCCCGCGGATCACTTCTCCTTCGGCACGAACTCTTTCTCCGAAAACGACGCCATCTCTTTGTCCCAGACGTAGATCCGCGTGCCCCGCACCTCCTGCACCTCCACGCTGGCGCCCGCGGGCTTCGCCTCGGCCTTGAACAGCGCGTGGGGATCCTCGGTCTTGGCGGCGCCGGCCTCCTTGCGCCAGCAGCGGCAGCCGAGCTCACCGGACTGCACCAGCATCTCGCCGCGGTAGCGGAAGAGCAGCACGCCGCAGACGTACTGCCGCTTGATCGAGGTCTCGATGGGCAAAAACAGCACCTTGCCGTCGTCCTCCAGCAACTTGACGATCTTCATCTCGCCCACATGGCGCAGGGTGGCGTGGGCCAAAAACTTCCCCCCCAGGGGGGATCTCGCCAGGATCTTGTGGTTGCCGCGGAGCAGCGCGAGCTCGTGGTTTTGCCGTTGGCGGTGGATCACCACCAGCGCCTCGGTGCCCGGCCTGTGATCCAGATCCGCCAGCAGCGGCTTGTTGGCCAGGCTTGCTTCGGGGTGCAGGGCGGCGCGGATGAAGGCCTGGTCCACGGTGGGCATGGACACCGCCTCGGGCGCGGTCCGGGTGGGGGGCGGAGGGGCTTTTTGGGGGCAGGCAGAGAGAAACAAAGTGCAGGCGATCAGAGGGAAAAAGCGTTGCATCGGGTGCCTCCTGGGCCCACTATCATTACACCATCTCCGGCCGCGTACCAGGTGGCTCTTGCAACTTGGCGCGCCAGGGGTGAATATGACTTTTTGGTAAGCTAGAAGAGGACGCCCCTGAGCATGGAAAGCAATTTCCAACCGGTCAAATTCGGCCGCTACATGCTCGCCGAGCGTATCGCCATCGGCGGTATGGCGGAGATTTTCCTGGCCAAGGTCTCCGGCGCCATGGGCTTCGAAAAGTCCGTGGTGATCAAGAGGATCCTCCCCCAGTACATCGACGACGCCGACTTCCTGCGGATGTTCATCACCGAGGCCAAGCTGGTCTGCTACCTGGATCATCCGAACATCATTCAGGTCCAGGAGTTGGGCGAGGTCAAGGGGCACTACTACATCGCCATGGAGTACGTCAACGGCATCGACGGCCGGCAGCTGTGGCGCACCCTGGCCAAGCGCAAGCAGCGGCTCCCCGGCGTGCTGTCGATGTTCATCGTCTCCGAGTTCCTCAAGGGGCTGGACTACGCCCACCGCGCCATGGGGCCTGACGGCAAGCTGCTCGGCGTCGTGCACCGCGACGTGTCCCCCTCCAACGTACTGATCTCCTACCGCGGCGACGTGAAGATCGGTGACTTCGGCATCGCCCTGGTGGAGCACGAGAACAAGACCAAGGGCGGCGTGCTCAAGGGCAAGTACGGCTACATGTCGCCGGAGCAGGTCCACGGCACCAAGGTGGATCACCGGTCCGACATCTTCTCGGCGGGCATCGTCCTCTCGGAGCTGCTGCTGGGCCGGCGGCTGTTCATGGGTCGCAACGACTTCGAGACCCTGGACAACGTGATGAACGCCCGGCTGGACGTGCTGGACCGCAGCGAAAAAGCGCTTCCGCCCGATGTGGTCAAGATCGTGCGCAAGGCGCTGACGCGCGACTACAACATGCGCTACCAGTCAGCGCGGGAGTTCCACGACGACATCCTCGAGCTGCTCTACAAGCAGGGGGAGCGCATCTCCAACGAGACGCTGGCCGCCTTCGTCGGTCAGCACGTGGTGCCATACTTCAAGCGCCACGGCGGGAGCGAGACCAGCGGGTCCGGCTCCACCGCCTCACCGAACATCCGCTCGCCCGTGCTGCCCGGTGGCATCGTGCCCAACGAAAAGGACCTGACGCCGGCGCCGTTTTCGGTCAGCGAGGAGCCCGAGCCTGCCAAGCCCACGGCGACCTTCGACGACAAGACGCCGACCATGGAGGCCGAGGCCGTTCAGGACCACCACCTCGAGGGCAAGCAGCCGGAGGAGACCCACGATCCGCGCTACGGCAAGATGCACATCTTCGAGCTCGACGATGAAGACAAGGTGGACGTGCTGCCCCTGGCCGAGGTCCCCAAGCCCCAGGCCGTAACGCCGGGCCCCAAGGTGACCGTGGACAGCGCGCCGTCCATCAGGGTGCAGGACCTGCCCGACGAGGACATGGAGCTGGACCTGGACGCCATGGAGGAGGAGGAGGATCCCGACGGCCCGCCGCGCAAGCGCCCGAGCATGCTGGTCAAGTCGGTCCTGCCCTCGGCCGACGAGTGGCCCGGGGAGGACGAGCCCGACTTCTCCGGTGAGCTCGGCACCCGCACGGTGGTCAAGGTGATGTTCCGCTTCTCGAGGGCCAAGGAGAGCGGCCTGCTGGCCCTCACTGGACCCGAGCCCACCGGTGAGCAGGGCGAGGCCACGCGCTGGCTGCAAGATCTGCGCAAGCGGGTGGGCGCCGTGTGGAACGTCTCGTCGTCCGCCGGTCGCACCGCCGAGATCCAGCTGACCGAGGGCAAAACGGACCTGGCCGCGGCCGACCGCAGCGAGGCAGCGCTGGTGGCCTATCTGCTGGCCACCGGCGAGCTGACGCGCAAGGACGTGCAGCTGGCCGTGCTGGAGCACCCGGGCCGCAAGCTCATCGCGGCACTGTTGGCCGCCGGCCTGCTGGCGCCGCTGCAGATCTCGCGACACGTGTCGTCATTCGTCATGTCCAGCGTCTTCGACACCTTCTCCTGGCACGAGGGCCACTTCGCCTTCTACCGCGGCAAGACCTGCACCTCCGAGGCGTTCCTCACCGACCTGAGCGCCGTGGAGATGGTGGTCAAGGGCATCGCCACTTTGCCGGAGCCGATGCTCGACTCCTATATCGCCAAGGTGGGCTCGCGCAAGGTGTCGCCCAACCGCAAGCCGCCGGTGTCGATCAAGGTCTTTTCGCCCGACGACACGCTGCTCAACGTCTACCGCTCCACCGGCGCCCAGCTCACGGTCAAGGAGACCGTGGACCGCGACCTCAAGTTCGGGCTGCCGCTCCGCGTCAAGCAGGCGATGTACCTGCTGCTTGAGTGCGACCTGGCGCTATTGCACTAGCCGTTAGCCAGCTCGGCTGCCTCCATCTTCTCCGACCTCCGCACCAGGCGGTAGCTGCCCGCGGTGACCAGCAAACAGGCGATGGTGATGATGACGAAGGCCGCGACCATGTTGTGCAGCGACTCCCGCAGCCCCATGAGGAAGTGCAGGAAGGTGGTCGCCTTGGTCACCGTGGCCTGCACGCCGGTCAGCGTACCGAGGCAGCCCGCCAGGCCTGTGGCCACCGAGAAGCCGACCACCAGGGAAAACAGGCTGCGCCGCGGGCGCACCGCGTGGTGCAGGGCCAGGCCGAGGGAGACGGATCCAAAGACGAGCACAGGCCAGATGCCCCATCCAGCTTCGTGGATGAACTCCATGAGGTCCTCCTTGTTGTTTGGAATGTAGAGGCTCTGACAACCGACGCGCCGGTTTGTTCCGGGCAGATGTGAGCGCCGGGGAGGTGTTCCGGGGGGGAGCGCGGAGCGCGTGAAGGAGGACGTGCTACCTGGTCTTCTTCGCCTTGGCCGGCTTCTTGCGCTTGGCCGGCTTCTTGGCCTTGGCAGCCGGCTTCTTGCGTTTGGCCGGCTTCTTGACCTTACCCTTCTTCTTCGCTGCCTTGTCCTCGCTCTTGGGGGGCTGCTTGCTGGACTTCATCTTCGGGTCGACGATGACGAAATCCACGCGCCGGTTGTTGGCGCGGCCCTTGCGGGTCTTGTTGGTGTCGATGGGCCTGGTCTCGCCGTAGCCCTTACTCACCAGGCGCGAGGCCTCCACGCCGTTGGTCACCAGGAACTTGAGCACGCTGGCGGCGCGGCGGTTGGACAGGTCCATGTTGGCCTCGTCGCTGCCACGGTCGTCGGTGTGGCCCTCGATGCGCATCTTCTTGACCCACTTGTTCTTCTTCAGCGTATCGGCCACCTGGCGCAGGGTGGTGAAGCTCTTGCGCAGGATGACGTCCTTGTTGGTGGCGAAGTACACGGGCGGCACCTTGATGTTCTTCAAGGTCATCTGCACCTTGCCCTTGCCCTTGTCCGGGCAGCCGTCCTTGTCGTCGACGCCGTTGAAGATCTCCGGCTCGGTGGGGCACTTGTCGTCCGGGTCGAGGATCGTGTCGTCGTCGTAGTCCGTCTCGGGGCAGCCGTCGTCGTCGCCAACGCCGTCCATGTCCTCGGGCTCGAGCGGGCACTTGTCCTTGACGTCGAGGATGCCGTCCTTGTCGTTGTCCGGATCGGGGCAGCCGTCGGCGTCCTCGAACTTGTCCTTGTCCTCGGCCACGTTGATGCACTTGTCGCTCACGTCGAGGATGCCGTCCTTGTCGTTGTCCGGGTCGGGGCAGCCGTCGGCGTCCTCGAACTGGTCCACGTCCTCGGGCTTGAGCGGGCACTTGTCATCCTTGTCCAGGATGCCGTCGCCGTCGGTGTCCTTGGGCGGATCGGGCACGGTGTGCTGGAAGCCGAGGCCGGCGAACACGCGGAAGGTCGGCGTGCCCACGCCCTTGACCAGGCCGGGGCCGCCGCCCACGTGCACGGTCAGCCCGTGCGGCAGGTATGCCCGCGCGCCGACGAGCAGCTCCACGGGGATCTCCTCCTTGTTCTGCTCGCCGATGCCGAGGGCCATGGTGGCGTCGGCGATGACGTCCAGCTTCTTCGTCAGGACCGCCACGTTGACGCCCAGTGAGATCACCGCCTCGTCGTCCACCACGACGTTGTTGTGCACGCCGGGGAGCTGGAACTCCAGCTCGGGGCGGAAGCGCACGCCGGCGTTGAGGCCCACGTCCACGCGGCTGGTGTCCAGGGTGACCATTCCGATGATGCCCACCGACGGGCCGTCGTCGCCCATGAAGTCGTCCTCGTCACCGGTGGCGAGGGTGATCGGGACCGCCAGGCCGATATGGACTGGCCCCACGGTGACGATCCGCCCCTTGGGGATCAGGCGCAGGTCGCCGATGGACGTCTCCACCTCGCCGCTGCCGCCGATGGTGCTGAAGTCGTCACCGGCCTGCCACAGCGCGATGGGCAGCCCGAGGCCGACCTCAACGCGCCCCCAGAGGGAGACGCTGCCGAGCAGGTCCATCTTGAGCTGGTGGTGCAGCAGGTTGCGGATCGTGTCCTTGCTGGTGGCGTCGTAGATCTGCACCAGGGTGTTGGCGTATCCGAGGTAGAGCCCCGCGGCGAAGGTCCGGCGCGGCAGCATATCGGCGCTCTCGGTCTGGAAGAACCCGCGGGTCACGGTGGCCGAGGGGCGGAACTGGTCGGCGTTGTAGCCACCCGCCTGGGCGCCGGCGTCCGCCGACAGCGCCAGGGAGGCCAGCAGGATCAGCCCCGCCAGAGGCGCGCTCGAGCCGCGCCGAAGACGCCTCCGGCGCCGGCGCAGCCCGAGGATGATGGCCAGGGGCAACAGCAGCAGCAGGCCGTCGGTGACGCTGGCGTCCGGGGTAACCGCGCAGAGTCCGCCACCGTAGTAGTAGTACTCGGGCGCGGCGGGGGCGGTGTCGCCCTGGGGCGCTGCGTCCTTCTGTGGCGGCACGCCGCCGTCGGGCTGCTTGCCCTTGTCGGGCTGCTTGCCCTTGTCCACGGTGGTGTCGGGCACCTTGCCCTTGTCCACGGTGGTGTCGGGCTTGCCCTTGTCCACGGTGGTGTCCGGCTTGCCCTTGTCCACGGTGGTGTCCGGCGGCGGCGGGCCCTTGTCGACGGTGGTGTCGGGCGTCGGCGGGCCCTTGTCGACGGTGGTGTCGGGCGTCGGCGGGCTCATGTCGGGCGGGCCCATGTCGGGCATGCCCATGTCGGGCGGGCCCATGTCGGGCTTGGTGCAGGAGTTGTCCTTGGGGTTGAGCGGGTCCTTGCCCGCCGCCACCTCGGCGCCGTCGTTCATGCAGTCGCCGTCGGTGTCGGGGTTGTTCGGATCGGTCTTGTGCTTTTCGCACTCGTCCTTGTTGGAGAGGCCGTCCTTGTCGTCGTCCCCGGTATCGGGGAGGATCGTGATCTTGAACGTGGCGCTGGTCTGGGCCGCGCGGACCCAGGTGTCGATGTAGGTGTCGTCCCCGGGCGAGGTGGCAGCACCGAAGCTACCCCAGCAGTGGGAGTTCTTGCCGCAGACGGTGGACGTCCCGTAGGCGCCGCTGTTCAGCCCGCCGGGCAGCGTGGTCTCGGGGTTGACGTAGCTGGAGACGGGCACCGGGGAAGCGTTGACCCGCACGTTGTTCCAGTACATCTGCGTCGCCACCGGCGTGGACTTGGGGTTCGCCAGGCCGAAGATGCGCAGCCCCGGAGAGATGGTCTCGATGTCCTCGGCGACGAAGTGGACCTCGCCGAGGAACAGGGTGAGCTGGGCGTTGTAGATGGCCGGCGGCACCTTGTTGCCAGCGCGATCCTTGCCGTCCCAGGCCACGGTGTTGTTGCCCGCCTTATGCGTGCCGGTGACGAAGGCGTCCTTGGCGTCGTTGAACTTGCCGTCCTTGTCCGTGTCGATGATGACGCGGTAGGTGCCCGCGGAGCCGGCGAAAAAGGAGACCGCGGAGGACTGGCCGTAGACCGTGGCGCCGCCCTTGATCTTGGAGCAGCCGAGGAAGGTCACGGAGGAGGCGGTGGGCTTGCCGGTGCCGCCCTTGGCCACCGTGGGCCGCCAGAGGTAGACCGGGAACTGCTCCTTGGGGGCTCCCACCGCGGCCTTGACCACCTTGATCTTGTCGGAGAAGCCGGAGTACTGCATCGGCAGCCCCTGGGCGTTGGCGTAGATCTCCTGGCCCTCACCGGCCAGACCGGAGAAGGCGAGCATCCAGACGAAGTCCGTGGAGGCCCCCGTGGCGGTCAGCACGTAAAAAGAGCTGCTCACCTTGTTCGCGTTCTTCAGCCCCTGGCCGCGCAGCACCCAGCGCCGGGACCACAGCCTGCCGCGGTTGGTGATGGGCGTGGCCGGCGTCGAGGTGTTGGGCGTGACGGTGATGTCCATGGGGTCGAGGTAGCCGTTGTTCTTGCTGTTGTCGAACAGCACGCAGTGGGTCTTGGCCGTCTTGGTCACGTACTGCAGCGGCGTCGGGATGGTGCTCGGCGGCAGCTTGTTGTTGAAGGTCTTGGCCAAAAAGCCCTTGGTCACGTCGTTGATGATGAAGGGCGAGCCCGCCACCTGGCTCTTGCCGGGATCGTCACAGGCGCCGGCGTAGACGCGGACCGTGACGTCCTTGGGGTTGTCCTGTCCGTCCAGGCCCACGGCGATGTTGATCACCTCGCCGGCCTTGATCACGTCCACGTTGAGCTCGGTGGACTGATGCACGTCCTGGCCTGCCTGGAGCTGCTCGGTGCCCTCGGCCCGGGCCATCCGCGGCAGAATCAAGGACAGCGACAACGTCAGTACGACAGTACGACCCCCAAACGACTGGAAAACATGTGAGTTCCTCCGCTTCAGCGTTAGACATCATTGAGATGATACAGATTTAGATAGCCCAGATAAGGGCGATGGCGAGAGAAACTGCCGGTGTTTTTCTGCGGGGTTTGGGCTACTTGCCCTTTGCGCGCCAGACCGCGCCGGCGTTGTCACCGACGTAGATTGCCCCCTTCCAAAAGGCGATGGACTTGGGGCGGGTGGTGCTGGAGTAGCCGTGCAGTTCGGTGAAGGACTTGAAGTCCTTGGTGACGTAGATGTGCAGCTTCCAGTCCTTCATCTTGGTGATCTTGTCGTAGTCGTTTTCGTCGTGGCTCAGCACCAGGATCTCCTTGGTCGCCGGGTGCTGGTAGACGTCGATGACCGTCTGCTTGGCCAGCTTCGCGACCTCCTCCAGCTTGCCGTCGACGGTGACCCGCCAGGTCCTGAGCACCAGCTTTTTGACCACCTTGATCTTGTAGCCCCGCACGACGAACAGCGTGTCGCCGAGGGCGTAGGTCTCCGAGGCCCAGACGTAGCGCAGGGGGTGGGTGTCGGCCAGGTCCTCGCGCTTGGCGCCGTCATAGCGGCTGTTGATCACGTCGATCGGCGTGCCCTTGTTGTTGGAGCGGTAGCCGAAGAGGTAGAGATACTTGGGGGTGGGCAGCAGGCGCACGAAGCGGCAGTCGCCGCCGTCGGCGTTGGGCCGCTTGTCCTCGACCTTGAAGGTCTTGCCCTTGTCGGTGGACTTCCAGAGGTGGCCGAAGATCTTGCCCGCCTTCCACTCGGTCTCGGTGGCGCCGGAGCCCACGGAGTAGATGGCGCCCTTGAAGCCGATGACGTCGTGCACGTGGACCCCGCCCTTGAGCGTGCGGCTCTTGACCCACTTGTCGCCCTTGCGCTTGTAGTAGACGTTGCCCAGCCAGGCGTCCTCGGTGGAGTCCACGCCGGCGAGGAACAGGTCTCCGTCGATGCGGCGGTAGCGCTCGAGGTGCTCGTCGTCGCTGTTGAACTCCTTGACCACCGCGGTGCTGTCCGGCGAGCCGAAGTAGCGGAAAGAGATGGGCACGATGCGGCCCATGTTGACGTTGGCGTCGCCGTAGCCGAGGTAGAGCCGGTCCTGGTAAACGGTCAGATCGTGGATCTGGCGCAAAAACGAGGAGTACTTGGCGCGGCCGGCCTTGATGTAGTCCTCGATGGGCGTGGCCCACTTCGCCAGCTTGTCGAACTTGAGCGAGGCGATGGTGGCCTTGGACGGGGCCGCGTCGACGCAGCAGTCCTTGGTGCCCTCCCCCGCGGCGAGGTCCTTGACCTCCACCTCGTCGTCGCTGCACCCCGCGAGCAGGCACAGCAGCGCCGCCGTCTTGAACCAGTGCTGGGCCATGTCCGCTCCTCGCTACTCCAGGGTCAGCTCGTAGCCGGGCTTCATCACATTGACCGTGGCGTTGGTCGCCTTGCTCACCCGCACGGCCCACTCGGCCGGGTCCTGGTTGATCACCTCGAAGGTGTCGAAGTGCATCGGCACCACCGCCTTGGGCTGCAGCAGCTTGACCGCCCGCAGGGCGTCGTCGGGGCCCATGGTGAAGTTGTCGCCGATGGGCAGCATGGCCAGGTCCAGGGCGCCGTCCTCGCCGATGAGCTTCATGTCGTAGAACAGGCCGGTGTCGCCCGCGTGGAAGAGGCGGATGCCGCCGAGGTAGAGCAGCACGCCGGCGGCCAGCCCGCCGTAGCTGCCGTCGGGCATGGACGAGCCGTGCTGGGCCATGGTCAGCTTGACCCGGCCCCACTCGAAGCTGTGGCCGCCGCCGATGTGCATCGGGTGTACGTTGTCCAGGCCCTTCTCCTGCAGCCAGTTGATCACCTCGAAGTTGGACACCACCAGGGCGCCGGTGCGCTTGGCGATCTCCACGGTGTCGCCCAGGTGGTCAGCGTGCCCGTGGGTCACGACGATGACGTCGGCCTCCACGTCGTCGGCGCTGGCCGAGGCCAGGTCGTTACCGGTGAAGAAGGGGTCGATGAGGATCTTGACCATGGGCGAGACGATGCCGGTGGTGGCGTGCCCATACCAGGTTACCTGTACGCTCATTATGGTTGCCTCCTGGCGGCGCGGGGCGCAGCGAGAGTGGGGTTTCGCGATGTTTTACGCGTTATCGCATTGAGCTATGATGGTGGTCAATGAGCAACAACTGCATCCAGACTTACACCGGAAAACGCTTCACGCCTGACGACCCGCGGCCCGAGGACCTGGACATCCGGGACTTCGCCCACAGCCTGAGCCTGCTCTGCCGCTACAACGGCCACTGCCAGGTCTTCTACTCCGTGGCCGACCACTCGGTGCGCGTGTCCCGCCAGTGCCCGCCCGAGGCGGCGCTGTGGGGCCTGCTCCACGACCTCGGCGAGGCCTACCTCGGGGACATGCCGCGGCCGATCAAGGCCTTCTTCCCGGACTACGCCGCCTTCGAGGACCGGCTGCTGCAGGTGGCCGCTGGCGTCTTCGGCCTGACCTGGCCCATGCCGCCAGAGGTGCGGCAGGCCGACGACCTGCTGCTGGTGACCGAGATGCGCGATCTGATGGTGCCGATGCCGGACGTCAGCGAGTTTGGCCTCGAGCCGCTGCCGGAGAAGGTGGTGCCGTTGTCGCCGGCGGAGGCAGAGCAGGCGTACCTGAAGCGCTACGAGGAGCTGAGAAGTACGTAGCGCGAGGGCTCGTCCCCCGCGTCCGGCCGAAGCGGGCAGCTGGAGCGTATCCGAAGCGGTTTACTTCTCCGGGCTCCACTGCACCTCGCGCAAAAACGAGCTGTGGAAGTAGCCCTTCTTGATGACCTCGGCCATCTCGTCCACGTCGTGGAACTGGTCCCAGTCCACGCGGATGGTGGGCACCGACTTGGAGATGGTATCGATGAAGCGCTCGTACTCCTCGTACAGCGCGGTGAGATACTCCAGGGTGATGCCGCTCTCCACGTTGCGTGAGCGCTGCTGCACGCGGTTGTAGGAGACCTCCGGTTTGACGTCGAGGTAGACGATGACGTTGGGCCGGCACATGAAGTTGCTCATGTGGCGAAAGAGCGACAGGTAGGTGCGGTAGTCCCGCTCCTCCATCAGCTCCAGCTTGACCAGCATGCGCGCGAAGACCGCGTCCTCGTAGATTGTGCGGTCCTGGACGCCCCCGCCGCCGTGCCAGATGATCTCCTGGTGCTGCTGGAACCGGCGGTTGAGCAGGTAGATCTGGGTGGAGAAGCTGTAGCGCGCCGTGTCCCGGTAGAAGTCTGCCAGGTACTCGTTGTCCTTCACCGGTTCGAAGTAGACTGGCAGGCTGAGGTGTTCTCCCAGGGCCTTGGCCAGGGTGGTCTTGCCGCCGCCGATCATGCCGGCGATGCCGATGAAGAGGTCGTGAAGTCGTTCCATGGCTGAGCCTCGAAGCGGCCTGCGGCCGCAGCTGTTGGCTGTTAGCTTTACAACGTGCGGGTGACCTTTTTCAAGCCCCTCGGTTTGTCCAGGGGCAACCCGCGGGCGTGGCAGAGGTACATCGCCAACAGCTGGCCCGGCACCACGCAGACCAGGGGCGCCAGCCACTCGGGCAGCGTGCCGGGGATGCGCAGGCCGCGGGTGGCCTTGCCGAGGATCGACGGCGCGTCGGAGATGGCGATGACCTCGGCCTGGCGCTGGCGCAGCTGGGCCTGGAGCTCCTTGACGTCGGCGAAGACCTTGCCCCTGGGAGCGATGAGCAACACGCAGAAGCCGCGATCCACCACGGCGATGGGGCCGTGGCGAAAGTCGGCCGAGGAGTAGGGCTGGGCCACCACGTGGGTCAGCTCGGCGAGCTTCAGCGCGATCTCGAAGGAGGTGCCGTAGCAGAAGCCGCGGCCCACCACCGCGCACTGGCGCAGGTAGCGCAGGCGCTCGGCCACCAGCCGCGCCTCCTGCTCCACCTCCAGGGCGGCGGCCACGGCCTCGGGCACGCGCTGCAGGTCGGCCAGGCGGCGGCGGTCGCCGGACCAGGCGGCCGACAGGGTCGCCAGCAGCATCAGCTGGGCGGTGTAGGTCTTGGTGGCGGCCACGCTGCGCTCCTTGCCGGCGTGGCAGCGCAGCACCTCACCGGCGGCCCGGGCCAGAGGCGAGCTGGGCGTGTTTGTCACCGCCACGGTCATCGCCCCCTGGGCGTTGGCGGCCTCCACCGTCTCCACGACGTCGTGGGACTCGCCGCTCTGTGAGATGGCCAGCACCAGACTGTCGGACAGGTCCGGCGTCTTGCCGTAGCGGGTGATCAGCGACGGCGTGGCCAGGGCCACCACCATGCCGTTGTGCGCGCCGAAGAGGTACTTGCCGTAGAGGCCGGCGTTGTCCGCCGAGCCCCGGGCCACCACCAGGATCTGGCGCGGCGCGAAGCGGCGGGCGGCCTGCACCACGCGCTCCACCCGGGGGCGCTCCCGATCGAGGATGCGGGCCAGCACGTCCGGCTGGGACAGGATCTCGGAGTGCAGGATGGAGCGGCTGACTTTCTTGGTTCGTTTGGAGTCTGACATTGTGGCCTCTGTGCTCTCTGTGGTTATTTTGGGTCAGTCCTGCGTGTAATGGCCAGGGCCATCTCGGCGGCCACCCAGCGGCGCAGCAGCGCCTTCTCCGAGCGCCGCGGATCGGCCATCATGGCCGCGGTGAGCTCCTCGCGGGCGAAGGCGGCGGCGGTGCGGCCGTCCACCACAACGTAGAGCCGCCGCGGCTCACGGTCGCCGGCCAGGCAGGCCCAGTGGGCGCCGTCGGCGGAGAAGATCACGCTGCCGCGCACCACCACGTCGAAGCGGTGCCGGCGGTCCTTGCCGTTGGTGACCACCACCAGCTCCACCTGCCGGCCCTTGCGGGTGAGGTAGGCGTGGCGCCGGCCGCCCGGGGCGAGCACCAGGTTGGCGATCCAGCGGGCGCCGGCGCCTGGCTTGCCGTCGAGCACCACGCGGTCCTTGGCGCCCTCGCCGACGTAGCCCCAGCGGCCGCCGACGACCTGCAGGGAGCGGATCTTGAGGAAGAGCGGCCCGACCTGGCCGTCGTGGACCACCACGTAGGCCAGGCCGCCGCGCCGCAGCCGCCGCGCCACGTAGAGCAGGTGGCCCGAGGCTGTAAACGAGAGGGTCGGTACGCGGATGCCGTCGTGCCGGGGGCCCTCCACGCCGTCGAGCACCACGAAGGTCTGCTCACCATGCAGGGCGGCGAAGGCGACCCTCTCGCCGTCGGGGCTGTGGGTCAGGCCCGCGGCGCCGTGGTAAGGCTTGCCCTCCTTGCCGTCGACCACCGCGATCCAGGTCCGCAGCCGGCGGGCCAGGTAGGCCACCCGCCCGCCCTTTCCCAGGGCCACCTCCGAGACGTCGTCGTGGGCCGGCCCGGCCTTGCCGTCCACCACCGCGTGGGCCCGGCCCTCGTGCCGGCCGATGTAGGCCACGTGCTCGCCGTCGGCGGAGAACTTCAGGCCTGTCACCTGTTTGAAGACCGGCCCCGCCACGCCGTCCACCACCACCCGGGCCTTGCCCGGCGCGGCCATGACCACGCCTGCCAGGCGCTTGCTGTGCTTGGAGAAGATCAGCGTGCGGCGAAAGACCCCGTGGAACGGCGCCCCCACCTTGCCGTCGCGTACGATGTGCCACTTGCCGCCCCGGAGGGCCAGATAGGCCAGGTGCCGGCTGTCGGGCGAAAACACGATCTCGCCGATGCCGCCGAAGGGCTCCCCCTCCTTGCCGTCGACGACCACATACCAGCGCTGGCCGCGCTGCGCGGGATAGGCCAGGCGCCGACTGTCCGGCGAAAAGACCAGCGCCCCCACCCCCACCCCGTCGTAGGGCCGCCCCTCCTTGCCATCGATCTTCACCGTCTGCAGCTTGTTGCGCGCCTGGATCACCTCCACCTTGCGCTGGCGGTCGGGGCTGTGGCCGAACCAGACCACCGAGGTGCAGGCGGACAGCGGCAGCAGCAGCAAAACCAGCCCGGACCTGACCTGTGTACTTTTGCCGATCCGGCCGCTGAAATTACGCCACCTTGGAAGCTGCCCGGACCTAACTTTTGTACTTTTGTTGTGAGCAGGTGGATTCATTGGAGGCTGCTCAATGTACCACGATGCCCCCCGGCGCCCGCCACCGCGCCTGCGGTCTACTTGGGGATGAAGCCGCGCAGCTTGCGGGTCATCTTCGGCACCACGATCTCGCAGAGGCGGGTGATGGCCGTCTGGATCGACTGCTGCATCGTGGGTCGCCCCACCTTGATCTGCTCGTGCAGGGCCACGATGGTCTGCCCGTTGGACATGTTGTTTACCCGCAGCTCGACGCTGGCGTTGACCATGCGCGAGGGGCCGATGATGCCGGCGCGGCGATAGTTCAGCCTGCCCTTGACCATGACGTCCACGTCCGAGGTGCCCTCGAACAGGGCGTAGCCGGCCTGGGTCAGCTTGGCCGCGAAGCAGGTCTGGATCTTCTTGCCGGCGGCGCCGCTGATGCGCAGGCCCACGCGGACCTTGCGGCCGGTGCGCGCTGCCGGCGCGGGCGCGGGCGCGGGCCGCGCGGTGGGCTCGGGCTCGGGCTCGGGCTCGGGCGGCGCAGGCGGTGCCTCCTCGGCGGGGCCGGCCTGTCCGCCCTCGCGACCCGTGCGCTTGTTCAGCTCGCGATCCAGGTCGTTGAAGGCCTTGCGCGCGTTGTCGCGGACGTAGTCGCGAACCTTCGCGTTGAGCTGCCGGGCCTGGTTGATGTTCTTCATGATACCGTCGAGGTCCAGCACCGCCAGGGCGTAGAGCGCCCCGCTGCGCGGGTTCTGCCAGTGGTCGCGGATCTCCACGCCCCGCAGGTTGACCTCGGTAATGGTCTTTTGCACCGACAGGACGTCCTGCTCCTCGGAGCTGTTCTTGAAGTCGCCCGCGGTGGTGGAGCGCTGGTAGTCCTTCATCATGGCGGCCACGTAGAGGTCGAAGATCTTGGCGATCTCGGCCCGGGCGCGGTTGTCGCTCGTCTGGCGGGCGAGCCCCTCGTTGCGGATGCCCTGGACGATGCCCACCCCGTAGAAGACCTTGCGGCCGCCCACGTTGTAGGCGCCGCTGCCCTTGTGCACCCACTTGGGGCCGCTCTCGTAGGGGATGCGGGGCGCGGTGCGGGGTGGCGGTCCGGACGGTCCGCCGCAGGCAGCGACGACCGCCGCCAGAACCACCAAACAAACAAGACGCCCCAAGCTGTGTCCTCTCATATCAACGCTCCTTTGAGTGTGCAGATCCTCTATCCCAGGGATCAAACCTCGATTCCGTGATTTATATCATGTTCCTGCAAAAAATATGGCGGGTTCTGGGCCGCGGCACCGCCACGGATTGGGGTAGAATCCGGCATCATGCGCTCCATTTTACTCATCCTGTTGTTGCTCCTCTCTGCCTGCGGCCGCACCGCGGTGGGGGCCCAAGATAGCGGCCCCGCCGCCGACAGCCAGCCCGCGGACCGCGCCCGCCTGGACCGGGGCAGCCCCCCGCCCGGCTGCGCCGCCCTGGCCTCCTTCGCCAAGGGCCGGCCCATCTCCTCGAGGTACGCCCGCAAGGTGCGGTTCTCGCCGTCGCTCAAGCGGTTGGCGGTGGTGACGCACCGGGACAACGCCCACGGGGATCTGTACCTCTTCACCCTGCCCGCCCTGGGCGCTCGAATTGTCGCCCCGCGGGTCACGGACGCCCAGTGGCTGCCGGACGAGAGCGGGCTGATCGTGTCCATGGCATTGCAGGCGGGCAAGTCCACTCCCTACATGCCGCTGAAGTTCGACGCCAGCGGGAATTCGGGCAAGGTGCTCGCCCAGAAGGCATGCCACCACCTGGTCACCCCGGATGGACGCAGGGCTTACGTGGTCGGCGACTGCGACAAGGACCACCGGGGGAGGCTGACGGAGTGGGACTTGGCCTCGTCCACCGGCAAGACCGTGTCCACCAACGTGGCCGCCTTCAGCCTGGCCGTGTCCCCGGACAGCAAACTGATGGCCTACGTCGAGAACCCCAGCATCCCGACCGGGTGCTACAACGCCACTGGCGCCGCGGTGGTAAGAGACGCTGCCGGCAAGGAGCGGACCGTGGCCAAGGACGTGATGTACGCCAGCCTGCAGTTCACGTCGGCCGGCCTGCTGATGGCCCGCCGGCTCCTGTGCACCAAGCCTCAGCAGGTGACCTTCCTGGTGGCCGACGCCGCCACGGGCGCGCTGAAGCTGAGCCTCAAGGAGAGCCAGCACGACTTCTATGGCTACGGCTTCATGGGCCGGCGCTACAGCGTGTCTCCCGACGGCAAACAGCTGCTCTTCGCGCCCTACAAGGCGGGCCTCAACTCGTCCACCCTCGCCGTCCGCTCTCTGACCACCGGCGCCGCGCGACCGCTGGTCAGCGACCTCTTTCCGTTCCACATGACCTCCATGGCCTTCCACGCCTGGTCCTTCGCCGACAGGGGGCGGCACGTGGCCTACGTTCGCGCGGGCCCCTATCCCAACATGGCCCTGGCCGCGGTGCCGCAAAGCGGCGGTAAAAAACAGCTCCACACGTCGAGGCTTTACGGCGCGGCCTACGTGGCCTCCCGCGACTCCGATCATCTGGCCTGGATCGAGGCCACCCCCGCCGGCGAGGTGATGGAGGTGAACCTCGGCTCGGTCCGCAGCGCCAACAGGGTGCAGGTGATGGTCTCCCACAAGCAGCCGCTCTCCAGCCTCTCCCTGCTGCCCGGCGGCCGCGGGGTCCTGGTGGTTCAGCGGGCAGGGAAGGTGCAGAAGCTGCACCTGGGGTCTGGCGGGGGCACGCAGGTGCTGGGCCAGTGGTCCACGGGCTACCTCACCTCGAGCTTTCCGGCCCACGGTCCTCCGGTGGCCGGCTACCATGTGGATCCCCTCGGTTGCGCGGTGGTCTACAACCAGGATCTGCCCGGGGTTGCCAGGGGCGCTTACATGCGTCAGATATTCACTACCCCTTGATGAGGAGCCGAGCATGCGTCCCCTGACCCGCAGAACTTTCGTCGCCCTGTCCGCCGGCGGCCTGGCCGGCGCGGCCGGTTGCGGTGGCGCGACCACCCTCGCCCGGGCGCCGGGCTTCCCGGTGGAGCCCTGGGCCTGGACCACCGCCGAGGGCGCGCTGGTCAAGGCGGCCCGAGACGACTTCGAGGTGGTCAAGCGCGGCGGCGCAGGCGCGGTCGTGCTGCGCGCCGCGGCCCGACCGGTGCCCGCGGGCCTGGACCTGAGCAAGGTGGCGGCTCGCATGGAGCGCACCATGCGCAAGGCCAAAGGCGTGGGCATCGCCGGCCCCCAGGTGGGCCTCGGCCTGCGCGTGGCCACGCTGATGCTGGACTACAAGACCGACAAGCCGTACGTGGTCTTCGTGCGCAACCCGGTCATCGTCAAGCGCGCTGACGAGACCGCGGACGGCTACGAGGGCTGCCTCAGCGTGCCCGGCGTGGGCGGTCTGGTGCGACGCAACCGCTGGATCAAGGTGGAGTACACCGACGCCCGGGGCCGCGTGCAGTCGGCCGAGGCCGAGGGCCCCAACGCCGTGCTGTGGCAGCACGAGCTGGACCACCTCGACGGCGTGCTCTATCTGGATCGCCTCCAGGGAGAGCTGCTGCCGATGGACGAGGTGCGACGCCGGCGCAAGGCGCTGGACGCCAAAAAGGGCGCGCACTGGTGGCGGCGCCTCAGCTCCGTCCGCGTGGCCGCCGCGCGGAATGTGCCGGTGCTCTAGCTAGACCGTGCTGCCGGTCGATCCCACCAGGCGGCGCTTCCAGGTCTCACCCGCCGGCAGGTAGAGTTCGAACTCCCAGGCCTCACAGCCGTCCAAGTAAAGCACCACCCACGGCGCCGAGCCCTCGCGCGCTGGCAGAAACCCCACGAAGGAGACCTGGCCCCTGACGTCGTCCATGCGCCGGGGGAGTTCGAGCCGGTGGAAGCGCAGGCGCCGGTTGGCGCCGTCTCCCTCGTAGATCAGCGCGGCGCTGTGCACGTGTGTCCCCGGCCCGCAGAAGTCGTGCCACCAGCACCCCCCCTTCTTGGGGCAACGCCGCCGCGGCGAGAAGGTGGCGCTGACCACGTCGTAGCGTCGACGCCCGACGCGGTAGCTGTGCCGGCTCAGGCGGTGGGTGTAGGCCTGCGGGCGGAGCTCTCCCTTGCTCAGCCGGCGCAGGTCGGACAGCGCCCGCACCTCGCCCACCGTCGCCGCGCCCGCGGCCTCCCTCCTGACAGTCGCGGCCGGCGCGAAGCCGATGGTGCCGAGCATGTTCATGGTTGGCAGGCGCTTGTGGTCCGCCGAGCTGTGGCAGTGGCCCTCGGCGTGGAAGTCGGTGCCACCCACGGCCACCTGCAGCCGGCGCCCGCTCAGCACGTTCTGCAGTGGGATCACCGTGCCCTCCTTGAGCCCGCAGGTGTCCTTGCGGCGGGCCTCCCGTAGCCGGCCGCCCTCCACCACCCCGAGGATGGCCACGCGAAAATGCCCCTTCCAGCGGTGGTTGATGGTGAGCAGCTGACCGTCAGGCAGAGGCGCCGCTGGTGCCGGCTTGCTGGCCAAAAGCGCCGGCTTGCTGGCCGGCGGCGCGACCCGCGGCGCCGGACGGGCAGGCGCGGCGGGCCCACCGCACGCGCCGAGGCAGCCTAGCAAAACGAGCGCGCCCCACCTCACTGGGAGTCGTCCTGCGTCATCGGATCGTAGGGCAGGTCCACGTCGCCGCCGGCGAGGATGTGTCGGGTCTGCAGCGCCAGCTGGCGCAGGTCGGCGGTGAGCCGCTTGAGCCGCGCGGTGTCGCCCTCGGCCTCGGCCTCGAAGTACGTGGCCTCGATGCGCCGCCGGGCGGTGGCCAGCGTCGTCAGCGCGCTGGCCTTGAGGTCCTCCTCGCTGATGTCGCCGCGCTGGGCCGCCGCCTGGACCAGGACCCGGTTCGCCATGTAGGTCGCGCCGTAGAGGTCCTCCAGCTTGTAGTCCATGTTGAATTCCCGCAGCCGGCTGCCGTAATCGCCGCCGTACTTTTCGGCCCAGCGCTGCTGAAAGGCCTCCATGTCCCGGTCGCCCGAGGTGCGCTTGTGGAACGCCTCGTCGGTCTTGTCCAGCTGGTGCAGGCCGTAGATCTTGACCGACGGCAGCAGCTCGCAGCGTCCCCCGGCGTCCCACACGCGCATCGCCAGGTCCGGGTCGCCGAAGTGGGCCTGGTAGTCGCGCGAGAAGTACCCCCCGATGGCCTCCACGCTGCGGCGTGAGAGCACCGGAAAATATGGGTAGTAGAGGCCGTAGACCGTGCCGAAGATGAGCCAGTTTGCCCGGTGCATGCCGCCACAAAAGGGGAAGTGCTCCGCCTCCCTGGCTTGCATCTGCTCGTCCAGCCCGTCCAGCCAGCCGGTCGTGGGGATGATGTCGTCGGTGAAGGTGACGATGTAGTCGCCGCTGCTGGCCTCGTAGGCGTCGGCGTGTGCCGAGCAGTTGCCCCGGGGCTTCACCTCGGGCACGTGCACGATGCGCGGCCCGCTCATCTCGAAGGGGGAGACCACCACGATCTCGTAGTCCACGCCGACGCTGTGCTCCTCGATGTGGCGGATGACCAACTCGGCGTTCTCCTCGCGCAGCGAGGGAAGTGACAGTGAAAAGAGCGGCATCAGGGGTTCTTCTCCTTGCTGGGCAGTCCGCGGGGCGTCCCCGTGACCGGGTCGTCCCACGACGGCGGGTGTCGCACCTCGGTGTCGGCGCCGGTGAGCAGGAACACGGCGAAGGATGCCAGCCAGTGGGCGCCGCCGTAGCCGCTGTGAAAGACCTTGGCCAGCGCGTCCTCCCGGTGCACGGCCGCGGCCACGCGCAGGATCTTGCGCCGCGGATCGGTCTTCGCCAGGCCGCTGGCCACCCCCTCCATGGTCCAGGCCCGCTGCAGGGAGAGCCCGATGAGGTGCCCGATGCGCGGGTCCTCCTTGTCCCGCACCTCCGGCGGACGCAGCAGGCCGGCGAAGCGCGTGGAGCCCATGGGCGGCAGAAAGCGTGCGAGCCAGACCCGGAAGCGCGCGGGGGGGAGCACCCGGCGCATGACGTCTGCCTCTGCAAAGCAGGGAGAGACGAAGTCCTCGCCCGACGGCTCGTAGTCAACAGGGCAGCCGATGTCGTCGATGTAGAAGCGCCGCGCGGCTGCCGCCACTGCCCGGCCCAGGCTGCGGTCGCCGGCCACCCGGGCGTAGTCGTAGATGTGCGCCAGGGCGAAGGCCGTGGAGGCGTGGGTCCCCGCGCGCACGGGCACCGACAGGCGCTCGAGGTAGCCGACGGTGCGCTCCGCCAGCAGCCGGGCCAGGGGCTTTAGCGCGGCGGACCAGCGCCTGGCGTCGGCGTCGTCGAAGGTCAGCAGCTCGGCCTGCAGCCGCAGCAGCCAGCCCCAGCCGTAGGGGCGCTCGAACAGGCGGTGGTGCTTCTCCTTGAAGTAGGCCAGCTCGCCGGCCAGGTTGTCTGTCGTGAGGCGCCGGTTGAGCGCCGCGCGGATCCTGACCGCCGCGGCCATGGACGGCTGGCGCTTGAGCAGGCGAACCATGGTCCAGTGCCCATGCACCGCCGAGTGCCAGTCGAAGCAGCCGTAAAACGCCGGGTGCAGCTTGCGCGGCGGCTTCACCGACTCGTCGCTGGCCTGTACGTCCGAGGGCTTGTTCGGGTACTCGCGCTCCACGCAGTGCAGCGACAGCTCCACCAGCTTCGGGGCCAGCGTGGCCCAGGGTGAGGCCGGCGCCGGCATCTTCATCTTGGCAGCCAGCTGCTCCAGGGTTTTCTGCTGCCCGGTCGCCGCCGGCGTCGAGGCCGCGCTCTTTTGGGCCGGCGGCGCCTGCCGCGGCTTGCACCCGGCCAGCGCCAGGCAGGTCATCACCGCCGCTGCCGTTGTTGCTCTGTTCAACATCGCGCGTCCCCTGTCCTCGGTTGTCCGTTGCCCAGCATGGTGTATGGCCCCTCGGGGATCACCGCCACCCGGGCGCCGGGCCGCTGGTCGAGGAAGCGGTCGATGGCGGCCTGGGCCCGCTGCCGCGCGTCGCCGGGGCCGGGCAGCGGGTGCAGGGCCAGCCGCGCCAGCAGCTCGTCGGACAGCCCGTCGCTGGCGAACCACAGGCGCTCCGTTCCGATGCGCCGCAGCACCTTGCACTGCATCTGCAGCTCCCACTGGTCCAGCCGCGTCTCGCCGCCCCGGCTGGCCTCGGCCTCGAAGCCCTGCCAGTCGTGGCCCCAGCGCAGGAGCAGCTCGGTGTAGGCCTCGCTGCCCAGGCTGTCGTCACAGCGCGCCAGCTGCAGCAGCGTTGACTGTGGCCCCAGGGCCGGCAGGGCCGAGACCATGCCCTTGATGGTCTGGTAGAAGGTCTGGTCCAGGGGGAAGCCGCCGCCGTTGGTGATCACCAGGTCCACGGGGCCGTCCACCCGGGCCGTGTTCCAGCGACCCACCTCCTCGCAGCCAAGCTGGTGGGCCGCCTCCATCTGGCCGCAGTAGACGCCGGCCATCTGGCGCTCGCGGGTGACGGCCACGTTGACCAAAAAGTCCACGCCCACCCGCCGCGCCACCTCCAGCCCGATCTCGTGGCACGGGTTGCCGGTCAGCACGCCGTTGTCAGCCAGGGGGTGGTTCAGGGTCTCGTAGCTGTGGAAGCGCTGGATGGTCTGCAGGTCCACCAGCGCCGGGCAGACGCCCTTGCGCCCGCCGGAAAAACCGGCCATGAAGTGCGGCTCGATGAGCCCGGTGACCACGCGCAGGTCAGCCGCGGCGAAGCGGGCGTTGACGCTCACCGGCGGGTCGTCGCACAGGCGGACCAGGGTCTCCGGTCTGTCGGCGGTGTGGTCCACCACCTCCACCCGCCCCAACACCTCGCGCCCGAGGAAGCGCTCGCGCTCGCCCTCGGTGCTCGGGTGATGCATGCCGGTGCCGACCACCACCAGCACCTGGTCCGGCTCCACGCCGCCGGCCGCCAGCACCTCCAGCAGCGCAGGCAGGATCTGGTGGTTCGGCACCGGTCGCGTGATGTCCGAGACGGTGACGGCCACGGTGCGCGGCCGCCGCGCTCGCACCAGCTGCAGAAGCGGCGCGCAGCCCACGGGCGCGGCCAGGGCCTCGCGCACCGCCGCCTCGGGGTCGGCCAGCGGTCGCACCTCCTCGGCCCGCAGCACCTCGGCGTGGCGTGGCACGCGCAGGGGCAAGCGCCCCTGGCCGTAGAGCAGCTCCACTGTCCTGCGGGTCGCGTCCACGGCCCGTCAGCGCTGCTCCGGCTCGCCGTACATCTGGTCCGGCGCCAGCGCGTCGGGGAACCGCTGGCGCAGGCAAGTGCGCGCCTCGAAGCAGAGGTGGCAGGCGTCCACGTAGCCCTCGTCGTGGGGCACATCATACCGCTGCACCAGGGCCGCGGGGCCGCCGTCGAGCAGGGGGCCGATGATCGGATGGTTGGCTGGATCGAACTCGGCCACGATCTCCTTCAGCGGCCGCTGGAAGAGGTTGCCCATGGGGACGCCCTGGCAGATGTGCAGGTTGCCCAGGGGGTCGAGGTGGACGCGCCGCGGGTGCTCCAGCTCCTCGCTGGGGCAGGCGTCGAGCTCGCGCCACGGCCTGCGCGCCACGCCGTCGGTGAGCGCCTCTGCCGCCCGGCCCTTGAAGAGGATGTTGCCGCTCTCCACCGGCGCGCCCCGGTCCTGGGTCTGGGTCCCCGCCGCGCCGCCCGGCGGCTCGCAGACGATGGTGTTCACCGGGATGCCGAGCTGCCCGGCCGCGACCACCACGTTGCGCGCCTGCTCGTGCATCACCTCGTCGGCGTGGAACAGGTCGGTGGAGACCTCCAGCGTGTCGACGAGGCCGGCCAGGGGGCGCAGCCAGATCCGGGCGTCCTCCTCGGTTGTGGCCCAGTAGGCGTTGGTCACCATGCCCACCGAGAAGCCGCGCTGGCGGGCCTCGCGGGCCGCCTCCACCACCACTGGCTGGTAGAGCATCGGCTCGCCGCCCTCGAAGTAGATCTCGTCGATGGTGCCCAGCGCCTCGGCCTGATCGTAGATCTGTCTGACCTGGGCCAGGGTCATCACGCCGGTCTGTCCGGGGCCGCCCCAGACGAAGCAGTGGTCGCACTGGTAGACGCACTTGTAGGTGAAGAGGAAGTGCAGTCCGGTGAGGGTCATGATCAGTCCTCCACCTCGATGAGGGTGTACTGGCGCGTGCCGAGGCCGAGCTGCTCGCCGTAGGCCAGCTGGTGCGTGCCGTCGATCTTGGGGTAGAGGGCGCGGAACTTGTCCGCCCCCGGGGCCTGGCCCGCCTCGTCCAGCTTGCAGCCTGGCAGGCCTGGCTGGCGGTTGACCAGGTCGTAGGACGCCTGGTCGATGGCGATGGGATCCGTCGAGGCCAGGATGCCGACGTTGTTGATGATCGGGTTGTCGCTCCAGGGGAAGCAGTCGCAGTCCGGCGTCACCTCCACGATGAAGTTGAAGAAGGCCACCTTGCCCTGTTTGCTGGCCAGCACGGCCGCCGCGACCTCGGCCATCTTCTCCTGGATCGTGCCGGGCTTTTCGTTCCAGAGGATCTTCAGCGCGCCGTGTTCGCACACGGCGATGCACTCGCCGCAGCCCACGCAGCGCTCGAGGTCGAAGTGGGCCACGCCCTCCTGCATCACGACCGCGTCCTCGGGGCAGACGTCCACGCACTCGGCGCAGGCCGTGCACCTGTCCTCGTCGATCTCGGGCTTGACCGAGGCGTGCATCGCCTGCTTCATGGCCCTGGAGCCGAGCCCCATGGAGAGGTTCTTGATGGCGCCGCCGAAGCCCACGGCCAGGTGCCCCTTGACCTTGGACATCACCAGCAGCGCGTCGGCGTGGTGCACGGCCGATGCGTAGCGCACCTGGTCGAAGTGCCGCCCCTGCACCGGCACATTGGCCACGTCCCGGGAGCCGACGCCGTCGCCGATGACCAGCGGCGCGGCCACGGTGGCGTAGCTGAACCCGTTCTCCAGGGCCAGCTCCAGGTGACCGATGGCGTGCTTGCGGCGGCCGGGGTAGAGGGTGCAAGTGTCGGTGAGGAAGGGGTGCCCGCCCCGGGCCTTGACCCGGTCCACCAGCTTGCGCGCGAACTGCGGCCGCACGTAGGCCGTGGTGCCGTCGTCGCCGAAGTGGGTCTTGATCGCCACCGTCTCCCCCTCGTCCACCAGCTGCAGCCCGAGGCGATCGACGAGGTCCTTGAAGCGCTGCACCAGGCCCCGATTGTTGGCCACCCTCGAGCGTACGAAGAAGACATCTGCTGGCATGGGACACCTCCGTTCGTGGTCCGGCCTGCATCATAACCGGAAACACCGGCGTGGTGCAGGGGAGAACCGAACTGCGGTGGTTGTTGTCCAACCCCGGTGAGCGCTGACGGCGCTGGCAAAAAAACGGCTCACGAACGCCGGCGTCATCGCCACTAACAGGCCGGGAGTGACAATGGACGACCCACAGAAGACCGCAGACCGACAGATCCTGGCCGCGCTGAGCCGCGGTGCCCACCGGCGGGCCCTGGAGCTTTTGGCCCGGGCCCACGCCCCGGCCCTGGGCCGCCTCTGCTTCGCCATGACCGGTGACCAGGCCGTGGCCGAGGAGCTGACCCAGGAGATCCTGATCCAGGCCTACCAGGCCATGCCGGCCTTCGAGGGCCGCGCCGGCCTCCGCACCTGGCTCTACATCATCGCCCGGCGGACCTGCAGTAGGGCGGTGCAGAAGCGACGGCGGCGGCTGCGGCTGCTGGCCGGCGCCCACCCGATCGACGCGGCGCCGCGCTCGGGTGAGGAGGAGCTGGAGGCGCGGCGGCGGCTGCAGCGGGCCATGGCCCAGCTGTCGCCCCAGCAGCAGGAGACGCTGCTGCTGCACCACGTCAGCGGGCTGAGCTACCGCGAGGTGGGCGGCGTGTGCGGCGTCCGGGAGGACACCGCCCGGCAGCGAGCCGCGGCGGGCATCAACAAGCTGCGGCGGCTGCTGGCCGTGGAGCCGCGGCGGGGGGCAACAAACCGGAGACGGCGGGTCGTGGCGGCCTGCCAGGAGCTGTCGTCATGAGCGAGACTGCCTGCGAGCGTGTGGAGGGACGGATCACCGAGCTGATGGAGGGCGCCCCGGCCGACGAGCTGGAGGCCCACCTGGACCGCTGCGACGCCTGCGCCGCGGCGCTGACCCGTGCCCGGCGCACGGTGAGCCTGGTGTCGGGCATGGGGGACGGTTTCGCCATGCCCGACGACCTGGTGCGGCGGGTGCTGGCCACGGCCGACGAGCTGGCCCCGCCGCCCGCGCGGCGCGACAGCCCGTCGCTGGCGGGCGCGCTGTGGCGCAGCTGGCCGGCCCGCGCCGCCGCCCTCGCCGCCGCCCTCGGCCTGGTGGTCTGGAGCGCGTCGACCACCACCGATGAGCCGGCAGCCCCGGCCGCTGCCGCCGCGCCCGTGTGGGGCCAGGTGCTGACCCTGGAGGCCAGGGCCGGCGAGACCGCGCGGGCGACCCACGGAGATGGCGCCGTGGCCGCCGGCGCCCGGATCAACCTGCGACGCCCCCTGAGCACCGACGCCCGCACCCGGGCCCGCCTGCGCCTGGCCGACGGGTCAGAGCTGCTGCTCAACCACCGCACCACCCTGGTGGCGCGCTCCGCCAACGAGCTGCACCTGCGCCGCGGAGAGCTGCTGGCCAGCGTGCGGCCGCGGCGATCGGGCGAGGCGCTGACCATCCGCGTGCCCACGGGGGCCATCCGCGTGCTCGGCACCAAGTTCAACCTCTCGGCCCGGCGAGACCTGGCCCTGGTCGACGTGGTGCACGGCGCCGTGCGCATGGTCAACGCCAGCGACCAGGCGGCCCTGGTGGGCGCCGGCGAGGAGGGCGCGCTTCCCGTCGGCGGGGCGCCGAGCGTCTCCCGCGCGCCGGACCTGGGGCGCACCCTCTCCTGGACAGCGCCGGCGAAGCCCGAGGACGGCGAGCCCTCCCTGGCGGGCCTCGGCTCCCTCACCGCGTCGCGGCCGGGCCGCCCGGGGAAGAAGCGGCCGCTGCGCCTGGCGCGCCACGAGGTCAGCGTACGGGCGCAGGAGAACCTGGCCCGGACGCAGGTCACCGAGACCTTCGAAAACCCCACCGGCCACACCCTGGAGGGGGTCTACCGCTTCCCCCTGCCGGCCGGCGCGCGCATCAGCCGGCTGGCGCTGTACGTCGGCGACCGCCTGGAGGAGGGCACCGTGGTGGAGCGCGGGCGGGCCAACAAGATCTGGCGGGGTGTCATTCGCCAGGCCACACCCCGGCGCCTGCGCAAGCGGCGGGAGGAGTTCATCTGGGTGCCCGGCCCGTGGAAGGATCCAGCGCTGCTGCAGTGGCGCCAGGGCAACCAGTTCGAGCTACGCATCTACCCCATCCCGGCACGGGGCAAGCGCACCGTGATCCTCTCCTACACCCAGACCCTGGCCCCCACGGCCCGGGGGCGGCGCTACGTCTACCCGCTGCCCGACGGGCGCAACCGGCAGGTGAATGTGGGCCGCTTCAGCCTGGACCTGGACCTGCGCGGGCACGATCCGCTGGCGCCGGTGTGGACCGCGGGCTCGAAGATGAAGGTCGCGCCGCGAGGCGACGCCCACCGGGTGACCTTCGCCGCCAGCAACTTTGCCCCCGCCGGAGACCTGGTGGTGGACTTCGCCACCCGCGCGGCCGCGGCGCCCCTGCGCGTCACCACCTACCGCCCCCCCGGCTCTACCGCCCCCGGCCACGCGCTGCTGGCCCTGCGTCCCCGGCTTCCGGGGCACGGCAGCAAGCGCGCCCGGGACGTGGTGCTGATGGTGGACCGCTCCCACAGCGCCCTGGGCGAGGTGAGCCGCCGGCAGCGGCGCCTGTTGCGGGCGCTGGTGGCCGACATGGACGGCAAGGACAGGATCAGGGTGCTGGCCTGCCGCGCCTCGTGCGACGCGGTGGGTCCCTGGGAGCAGGCGTCCGCCGGCGCGGCCCTGCGTCTGGCCCGGGGCCTGGCCCGCTGGCGAGCCGAGGGGGCAACGGATCTGGGCCAGGCGATGCGCCGCGCCGGTCAGGTCCTGGGCGGGCGCAGCGGCGGCGCCAAACGCCTGGCCCGGGTGATCTACCTCGGCGACGGCGTGCCCTCCGTGGGTGAGCTGGAGGCCGGCCGCCTGGCCGCGCTGGTGCGGCGACACCTGGGCCCCCACAGAGCCCGGCTGACCACCGTGGGAGTTGGAACCTCGGTGGACCAGGCCGTGCTGGAGGCCATGGCCCGGGCAGGCCGCGGCGGACACGTGGCCTACACGCCGGGCACCACCGCCCGGGGCCAGGCCCTGGCCGTGCTCGCCCGGCAGTACGGGGTGGTGCTGGACCAGGTCGAGGTCACCCTCCCCGAAGGGCTGAGCATGGTTGCGCCGGCCAGCGTGCACGCGCTGTTTCAGGGCGAGGAGCTGCTGCTGGCGGCGCGGACCAGCGGGCCGGTCCGCGGCGTGGTCAAGATCTCTGGTCGGCTCAATGGCGAACCGTTCGCGCGCTCTTATAAAGTGGACGCCGCCATCCGCGGCGCCGAGGGCAACGCCTTCCTGCCGCGGCTCTGGGCCTGGCTCACCGTGCAGGACCTGCTGGCGCGGCCCGATCCCGCGGGCACCCTCCGCCGCGCGGTGGTGCGACTGAGCAAGGAGCACCACCTGCTGACCCGGCACACCTCCCTGCTGGTGCTGGAGAGCGAGGCCATGCGCCGCGCCTTCGGCGTCGACCGGGGACGGCGCGCCCGGGCCTGGTCCGGGCTGGAGGCCCGCCAGGACGTCCACCAGCTGATCGGGCGGTCCGGCGTGCTCGGGCTGCTCGGCTCCAGCGGAGGCGGCGGCGGCCTGGGCCTCAAGGGCCTCGGCCGCGGCGGCGGCGGCGTGGGCAGCGGCGCCATCGGCATGGGCCGCGGCGGCACCATCGGCCGTGGACGCGGCAAGACGCCGCGCCTGCCCGGGGAGGTCATCCCGCGCATCCCGGCCCGCACGTCGGCGATCAGGGGCTCTTTGGACAAGGAGATCATCCGCCGGGTTGTGCGCAGCAGGGTCGGCCAGGTCCGCGCCCTGTACCAGCGCGCGCTCAAGCAGAACCCGGCCGCGCTCAACGGCCGGCTCAACGTCACCTTCGTCATCGACCCCACGGGGCGGGTGACCCGGGCCACGGCCCGGGGCCCGGCCGCGCGGGGTGCGCTGGCGCGGGACCTGGAGCGAGTGGTTCGCGGCTGGCGCTTCCCTGCCCCCAGGGGCGGCGGCGAGGTCGTGGTGACCTACCCCTTCTCCTTCCGCTCGGCGGGCAACGCACAGCCCCCCTCCTCCTCCGCGACGCGCCGGTCACCTCGGCGACCCGGCACCGCGCCCCTGCCCGGGGACTCGCTCCGCCGACCCGGACCCGGCCGCTGGGTCCGCGCCCGGCGGATCTGGGTCCAGCAGGCAGAGCTGCGCCGCCTGCGCGGGACCTCCGCCCGCGACCTGCGCCTGGTTGCGATGCGTCGCAAGGAGCTGGCCAGCGCTCCCCTGAGCCGGGAGCGACACAAGCGGCTCTACGCTGCCCTGTCCCGTGCCGGTCGCGGCGCGGCGGCGCTGGACGTGCTGGAGGCCTGGCTGCGCAAGGACCCTCGCAGCCGCGAGGCCCTGGAGCTACTGGCCGAGGCGGCGGCCCGTCTGGGTCAGCGGCAGCGGGCCGTGCGCGCCCTCGGCTCCCTGCTGGACCAGGACCCGTCGGACCGGCGGCTCCACCGCCGCATGGCGGCCATGCACCAGGCCGCGGGTAACGCGCGCCTGGCCTGCGCCCACCGCCTGAGCCTGGGCAGCCTGGCCCCCCTGAACACCCGGGCAGAGGGCGCGGCCAGGGACTGCCGCGAGGGCTTCGCCTCCCGTCCACCGTCCCGCTCCGTTCGGGGCCGCGTCTCCCTGCGTGCCCGCTGGCAGGGCGGCCAGGACCTGGACCTGGCCCTGGTCACCTCCCGCGGCCGGCGCATCAGCTGGCTGGCCAACCGGCGGCGCCTCTCCTTCGCCAACGTGGCGTCCACCAGCCGCGAGGAGCTGGCCGTGAGGTGGCTGCCTGCCGGTCGCTACCGCGTGGAGATCGTTGCCGGCCGCGGCGGGGCGGCGCTCCCCGCCAGGGGCGTGCTGCGCCTGCGCGCCCCGGGGCTGGACCGCCGCCTGCGCTTCAGCCTGACGCGGGGACAGACCTACGTGGCAGAGCTGCGCATCCGCAGCCACAGCCGGCTGGTGCCCGCGCGGTGAGTCCGACTGGCCACGGCGCGGATTCGTGCTAATCCATCTGGACCGATGAAACAATCAGCAAAACCCACCAGTGGTGGACGGAATGAAGAACCGGTGGCCGGCGACCTCTCCGTGACGCCGGAGGCCATCGACCGCATCGCCTACCTCGCCGCCAGCAGCGTGGAGGGCATCAGCGAGATTCGCATGCCGAAGGTCGGGCAGCGGCTGGTGGGGCTGCTGCGCAGGCGCGGCAAGGACGAAGATGAGGCCGAGACAGTGTGCGTTGAGCTCAGCATTGTCCTCGATCACGGCACCGACGTCCTCGACGTCTCGCGCCGTGTTCGGCGCACCGTGGCGGACGCGCTGCTGCTCATGGCGCGGCAGCCGGTGGAGCGCGTGGACCTCAAGCTGGTCGGTATCTCGCCGCCCCTTTGACGCTCACGACGTGGTGATCTCCACCGGCGCGAGCCGCTTGTGGTCGATCTTGCCCAGCCCCATCTTCTGGCCCAGGTGGATGTAACCCGGCAGCTTGTCGGCCGGCGCGCCGAGCAGTCCGCAGGCCCAGGCGTCGGTGGTGATGGGATCCATGCAGGCCACGGCGGTGTTGACCTGCTTGACGTCGGCGGTGCTGCCGCCCATGGGCCCGTGGGCCATGAGCACCCGCGAGGCGTCGAGGATGGTGAGGGTGGGCAGCATCAGCGCCGCCAGCTCGGCGATGGACTTGTCGATGTCGTTGTGGAACAGCGGGCGCAGCTTGGTGGTGATGCCGATCCAGTTCTTCATGCCGCCGGTGACCGACGTCTCGCTGTGGTGTTTGGCCACGGGCACGTTGATGATCTTGGTGGCCTGGACGAAGGGCTCCAGCACGTCCCAGGTACCGAGGCGTTTGGAGAGGCTCACAGTGACGAAGCGGCTGTCCTCGGGGGGCAGCACCTCGGCGCCGGCGGCCAGGGCGGCCTTGGCGATGCCGCTGCGCTTGAAGGCGGCCTTGCTGTCGCTCACCGGGCAGTCGCAGACGATGACCCGCTTCGGACGGCAGACCTTGACGGCCTTGACGATCTCGGCCACCACCGCGGGGTGGGTGTTGGCCGCGTGCTTGGGCGCCCGCCGCCAGCCGATGTTCGGCTTGATCAGCACCACGTCGTCGGGGGTGACGAACTGCTTGAGCCCGCCCAGGCGCTCCACCAGGCCGCGGATGTTGCGCCCCGGATCCGGCCCGCGGGCGATGACCATCTTCGGCGTGGTGGCCGGCCACTGCACGCGGTGGTCCCGGATGCCCTGGGTGGCGTCACGGCTGAACCGCTGGTGCCGCCCCCAGGCGACGTAACCGCCCAGGGCCAGGCCGCCAGTGGCCAGCACCCCGCCGGTGCCCCAGAGCACGCGGCGGCGGGTGAACAGCCGGCTCTTCTTCTTTTTGCCCTCGCCATCCTGGCGCTCGGAGTCTTGTTCTTCTTTTGCCATGGCTCGCTGCTACCTCGCTGTGCTGCACCCATCAAGTATTACAGCGCCCGCGACGGCGGCAAGAGCCGGGGCCGCAGTTTCAGTTCCGGGGAGCTGATCGAGACCTTTCTGGCCCGCTACCGCCGGTAGTGTCGCCGCCGAACCACGAACGCGAGCACCAGCGCCAAGATCACCCCCATGCTCCCCGCGCCCTCGCCGCCGGTGGCGCAGCCGCACCCTCCCTGGCACTCACACTCGGGACAGGCGGCGGCGTCGGCGCCGGCGTCGGGCAGGGCGTCCCCGCCGGGGGGGGAGAGCTTGATCACCACGCCGTCGCTGAGGGCGTCGGACGAGGTGCTGCCGTCCTGGCCCACGGCGCGCACGGCGAAGAGGTACTTGACGCCTGCCTTGAGCGGCAGCCCGCTGATGCTGGTCTTGGTGGACGTGCCCACGGAGCGCCACTTGGGGTCGCTGATGATGGCGCCGCGGTACTCCATGACCGCCACCCTGTACTCCTTGGCCCCCACCACGCTGCCCCAGGAGGCCGAGAGCTTGTCGGTGGTGTCGATGGTGTCCACGTCGGTGGTGATGCCCTTGTCGGGGTCGGTGTCCCAGACGTGGTCCGGCTTGGCCAGCTTCTGCTGCTTGAGCGCGTAGAGGAAGCCGTTGGCCACGCTCACCAGCACCTCGTCCAGGCCGTCACCGTCGGTGTCGCCGAAGACCGCCGCGCCCACGGCCGAGGGGAACTGCAGGGTGAAGTCCAGCTTGGCCGTGCAGGGGTCCATGGCATAGAGCCAGCCGTCGGTGGAGCCCACGAGCACCGACGGACGCCCCTTGCCCGTGAGGTCGCCGTGGACCGTGGGCGAGGTGAGCTGCCCCACCAGGGCGCCGGAGGCCTTGGCCGCGGCGCTGTTGGCGTAGGGCTTGCCGCCGGCGAGCACCACCGTGGTGGCGGTGCCGAGCTTGCCCTTGGCCAGCTGGGTCAGCTTGATCTGGGCCGGGGTCTTGTACGAGGTGGTCACCAGCACCGGCTCACCCGAGCAGCGGGTCACCGCCGCGTAGGGGAACTCGCGGTCGTCGACGGTGCTCTTCCAGTCCATGGTCTTGAGGTCCTTTTTGAAGATCCGCGTGGGTCCGCCGCTGTGGTAGACCAGCTCGTCGGTGCCGTCGCCGTCGATGTCCACCAGGGTGATCATGAAGTAGGGGTCCGGCGGCCCGCCCTTGGCGATCTCCTTGCCGTCCGCCCCGGAGAGGACCCGGGTGGCCATGCCCTGGAAGATCACGTCGTCCAGCCCGTCCTTGTCCCAGTCGGTCACCGTGATCCCCGAGGGGTTGCGGTTGCCCCCGAGGGAGACCGCCGGCGAGCTCCACAGCTCCAGGCCGCTGGCCCCGGACAGGGCACGCGTGCGCAGGGTCAGATCCGAGCGCTTGCCCCACTGGTAGACCAGGTCGGTGACGCCGTCCTTGTTCAGCGTCGCCGGCAGCAGGTCGTTGAACGGCATGTGGTCCAGGTGCTTGCTCCAGAGGGTGGTGCCGTCGACGCGCAACCCGAGGACGCGGTATTTGGGTGGCGTGGTGATGGGCGAGACGTAGCCGAAGCAGGCGATGCCCGGGCTGGTCTTGTCCAGGCCCTTGACCACGGTGGGCGAGAACGTGTTGAGCTTCTCCCAGACCTTCTTCGGCGGCGCCGTGAGGGTCGCCTCCCTGGCGTCCAGGCGCAGCAGGGCTGAGCGGCTGGTAGCCACCACGATGGCGTCCACCTTGGACGAGCTGTCCAGGCGGGCCAGGCGCGGCGCGCGGAAGTCCCGGCGGCGGCCGCTGGCGTAGTAGCCGCCCACCCGCACGCCGAGCTTCGGCGTGGGCGTCAGCGCCTTGTCGTGGAGGATCAGCTCGCCGTCGAAGCGCAGCGAGGCCACCTGGGGCCTGGAGGTGGTCACCGCCGGCGCGGCCCAGGCGGCCATGGCCCGGGTGCCCGCGGGGTAGAGGTGGGTCGCCAGCAGCTTGGCCTTGCCGCCCTTGCCGGAGTAGATCTGTAGCTTGCCCGGCTGCTCGCTGTTGGTGAGCACCAGGTCCTGCAGCCCGTCGCCGTCCAGGTCCAGGGTGGAGACCACCGCGTGGAGGTTGCCGCGCACCAGCTGGTCCGGGTCGTGCTGCAGGTTGGGCTTCAGCTTGGCCAGGCTCCAGCGCGCGGTCAGGGGGGTGGCGGCGCCCTTGGTGTAGGCCCACACCGACAGGGAGTCCTTGGACGTGGTCAGCACCACCCGCTTCTTGGCGTGCTCCAGGGTAGCCGTGCCGGCCACGCGCTGCCCCTTGAGCTCGCCCAGCTGCTTGCCGGTGGCGCCGTCGAGGACCCAGGTCGTCCAGGCGGTGCCGTCCGAGCCGGAGACCAGCACCTCGGGCTTGCCGTCGCCGTCGAGGTCCGTGACGAGATCGGCCCAGGCCATGTCCCCGCCCTTGTCCGGCGCCACGATCTTTTTCCACAGCAGCTTGAGGCTCTTGCTCTCGTACTTGAGCGCGAACACCTGCCGGCGCTCCTTGACCGCCAGGGCCTCGTTGAGCGCGCAGACCAGCTCCTGGCCTGCCTTGCCGTCGAGGTCCGCGCCGCGGCAGCTGGCCTTCTGGATGCTGGTGCCGAGATCGGCCGACTTGGCCAGCTCGGCGCCGGTCTTGCCGTCGAGCAGCGAGAAGCCCTTGTCGCTGGCCAGGGCCACCTCGGCGGGCTTGGCGCCGTCCATGTCGGCCAGCACGAGGGAGGTGCCCCCGCCGCAGTAGGCGAAGGGCAGCTTCCACAGCAAGCTCGCCTTGGCGAACCCCTTGGCAAACGAGTAGACGAACCCCGGCTTCTTGGAGCTCACGGCGCAGCACCAGCACTCCACCACCACCAGCTCGGGCAGGCCGTCGCCGTCCAGATCGGACAGGCGCAGGGCGTTGATCGTGCCCATCTCCCCCTCGGGCTCGGCCCAGAGGATCTTGCCCGTGGATGCGGAGAAGATGTAGGCGCGGTCGTTGGAGCTGGCCACCACCTCCTTGGCGCCGTCGCCGTCGAGGTCGAAGAGGCCCCACATGGTGCGCATGTCCTTGGGCGAGGCGATCCAGACGGCCGTGTCGTCAGGTTGGCGGGCCAGCAGGCGCCCGCCGGCGACGTGGACCACCTCTTTTTTGCCGTCCTTGTCGGTGTCGAAGAAGACCACCTGCCGCGGGCTGAGCTGACCGCCGAGGTAGTACTGCCAGTGTACCGCGGGGCGAGTGATGTTGCTCTTGCCCGGGGCCGCGCCGCCGCGCTTGACGTCGTGGCGCGCCATGGGCCAGTCCGCCCGCAGCTCGCCGGGCATGGCCAGCGCCATGGCCAGACAGATGGCCCCTCGCCAGAGTAGCTTCCTCTCCATCGGTCACCTCCTCGGTTTTTGTGTCACCCACAGTCCAGAAAGGTACGTTGTCCCCACGCGCTGGATCGTTCACGAAAGGATGCAATCCGCACCGAGGAATGTCCACGGAAGGTGCGAGCAGCGGAGGTGGGGGAGCCGGGGAGGTTCAGCGGCGGCGGCGAGCCACCAGCACGAGGGCGCCGATCAGGAGCATCAGCAGAGCGGCGGGGGCGGTGCGCTGGCCAGTGACGCTGCAGCCGCTGCCGGCCACACCGGCCGCGGGGTAGGCGTCTTCCCAGGTGCCGTTGTCGCTGGAGGTCAGCGGGGCGCAGATGCTCATGCCGCCGGTGCTGGAGAAGCAGCCCGAGCCGTCGGGGCAGGCCGTGATCGAGCAGTCCAGGGTGCAGTAGCTGCGGCCCAGGGTCAGGTCCGTGGCGCAGAGCTTGCTCTGGCACTGGTCGGGGCTGGAGCAGGAGTCGTTGAAGCCGCCCAGCTGCGTGTTGGTGCCAGGGTTGGTGGACGGCGGGGACGGGGCCGGGGAGCCGTTGCCCGGGGCGGACTGGCTCACCGTGACGCGGACGCTGGCGTGGGCGACCAGGCCGGAGGTGTCGCGGCCGGTGACCCGGATCATGCGGCTGCCCGGCTTGAGCTTGACCGAGAACTGGAAGGGGCCGCTGGTGGCCGATGCCAGCACGATGCCGTCCACGCGAAGCTCCACCTTCTTGACCTTGACGTTGTCGGTGACCTTGGCCGAGACGAAGACCGAGGTGCCGGTCTTGGCGCCGGAGTACGGCGCGGTGATGGTCACCCTGGGAGGCTGGGTGTCCTTCTTCGGCGAGGGCTTGGTGCCGCCGTTGCCCTTGTTGCCGCCGCCGGGGTTCAGGCCGGGCGTGCCGCCGGGGGCAGGCGGGGCCGGGGCCGGTCCGCTGCCGGAGCCGGGCTTGCCACAGACGAAGGTGCCGGGGATGTTGGTCTTCTTGCAGCCGCCGCCGTTGCACTGGCCGGTCTTCTTCGGATCACAGTTCTTGCTGCAGTAGCGCGGTCCGCTGGGCCCCTGGACGCAGAGCTTGGAGGCGCACTCGGTCTGGGTGGTGCACTGGACGCCGAAGCTCTTGGAGCCCGGCTTGGTGCCCGGGCTTGGGCTGCCGCCGCCTGGTTTACCGGGGTTGGGGGCGCCAGGCCCCGGGTTGCCGGGGTTGGTTCCGGGGCCGGGGCTGGGGCTGCCAGGACCCACACCGCCGTCGGGAGGACATTCGGGGGCACCGCCCCCGGGATTGGGCTTTCAGCCAAAAGGCAGGCGGTATCCCGAACTCTGCTCCAGCTGAATGTCCCGTTCAAGGTCTGGATCCAGGCCACACCCGAAGGTGCCCCACAGCAGGCCTGCCGTCGCTACCACCGATATCGCAAGTCGCATCATGCCCCTCTTATACGCAAGGACCGGACCAACGGCGGTCAGAAAAAATATTCCACAATATCAAATGCTTGAGTTTTTAGCCCCCCCGTGGTTCCAGGGGGTCAGGCCCCCACCAGGGGGTTGATGCCCCCAAACCCCACAAGGGTGGGGGATGGATCCCCACGGATCCCTTGTCCTCGCCCCTGCCCTCGCCCCTGCCCTGCCCCTGCCCTCGCCCTAGCCCCAATGCCAGTTGGATAAGCCTTGGAGTGCCCTGGTCAGGGTAGGGCGGGGGCTTGTCCCCCGCTACCAGCAAGGCGGGGGACAAGCCCCCGCCCTACATTTCAAACCTAACCGATCGGCATTGGCCCTCGCCCCTGCCCTGCCCCTGCCCTCGCCCTAGCCCTTGCCCTTGCCCTGCCCCTGCCCTCGCCCTCGCCCTTGCCCTCGCCCGTGCCTCACTCCCTCACCCCCTCACCACATCACCCGGCAATCTACCCATGGGCATTTTGCTCTTATTAAACCTGCCGCCCCGGGCCGTGTTACATTGGTGGGCATCACTGATGCCCTGGCGGCGGCCATGAGGGAAGACAATCCGAAACGGGGGGAGTCGCGCAAACCGCCGCACCCGGCGGTTCCGTTGCTGGTGGCCGGGGCGCTGTGCGTCGCCGGCGGCATCTGGATGCAGCTTGCGCCGCCCAAGAAACCGCGCTCCAGCCCCCAGAAATGCCCGCCCTGCAGCTGCCCTGCGCCGCGAGCCTGCGGCGTCGCTCCAGCCAGGGCCCCGGCCGCCGCGCTGACCCCGGACGCCGGCCTGCCCCCGTTGCTCGATGCCACGGTGGCCGCCGCGCCCGACGCCGCCGCGACGACTCCCGACGCCGCCGCCGCCGTCACGGTCGCGCCGCCGCCAGCCGCGCCGGGCACCCCGGACGCCGAGTACCGCCGCAAGGCCGTGATCAAGGAGGCCATCAAGCTGGACCGCCAGGGCAAGCACGACCAGGCCGTGCGCCTGTTCAAGGTAGCCCTCGGGATCCGCGACAGCTCGGGGCTGCGGTTTTTGCTGGCCCAGTCCTACGAGAGCGCCGGCCGCCCCCGACACGCCATCGTCCACCTGCGCTCGGTGTCCAAAAAGAAGCCGGATGTTGCCTAGTACCCCAACAAGATCGGTCGCCTCCACCTGAAGGACGGCCGCACCGACCTGGCCTGCAAGGCGTTTCGGCGTTCGCTGAAGGTCAAGCCGGACTACGGCGTGGCCCGGGCCAACGTGAAGAAATACTGTAAGCGGTAGGGGTCTTTTACTTGGTGCGCAGGATGAGGTGGAACCCGTAGCGGGACTCCACCACCCCCGAGACGTCGCCCTTGCGGAGCTGGAAGGCCTTGAGCTCGACCCGGGGCACCTTCATCCCGCGGGCGAAGAGGCCGAGGTCGCCGCCCTTGTCGGCGGTCATCTTGTCGTCGGAGAACTCCTTGGCCAGGGCAGCGAAGTCAGCGTTTTGGCGCCGGGCCTTGCGGCGTATCTCGCGGGCGAGCTTCTTGGCCTCGGTCTTCTTCCGCCGCTGTCGCGGCTCCACCTCGCCGTCGGTCCAGGCCACCAGAATATGGCTGGCGCGGATCCAGCGCAGGCGGATGCGCTTGATGACGTGAAAGCCGTAGGGCGTCTCCACCACCGGCGAGATGCCGCCCACCTTGAGCTGGGCCACGGCCTTGGCGTAGTTGGCCAGGTTCGGGTTCATCGAGTTGTTCTCGGTGATGGCCACCTCCTCACCCTTTTCGTTGACCCCGGGCCGGATGGGCCGGATCACGCCGCCGCGGATGCGCGAGGGGCTGTCGGTGTACCGCCCCACCAGCACGCCGAAGTTGGCGCTCTTCTTCTGGGCGTAGCCGTAGATCTTCTCGGCGCGCTCCTCGGCCTCCTTCTTGGTACGGGTGATGGCCGGCGGCGCCTTGAGCGCTCCCTTGTACTGCACCAGGATGTGCGAGGTGGAGTACTCCTGGGGCTCGGCGCGAGACATGACGTAGAAGCCGTTGGGGGTGAGGATCGCGTCGGAGATCTGGCCGGTGGCCATGCCGAACGCCGCCGCCTCGAACCGCTCGAAGCCCTTGCCCACCGCGCCACGGTTGAGGAAGATCTGGTGGTCTCGCTCGGCCCCGGGCGCGTCGGAGAACTTGCGCGCCAGGGCGAGGAAGTCCGCCCCCTTCTTGCAGGCCGCCTTCATCAGCCGCTGGGCCCGTCGCCCCGCCGCCTCCTTGTCCCATTTGGCGCCGGCGTCGTCCTTGGCGCCCTTGTACTTGACCAAAATGTAGTGCACCGCGATGCGCTCGGGCACGCTCTCCGGCGCCTTGGCCGGGCAGCGGGCGCGGTCCTCCTTGACCTTGGAGTCCAGGGGGATGTCGGCCAGGGCCCGGTCCTTCTTCCTCTTGCCGCCCTCGTCGTCGTCGTCGTCATCGTCGTCGTCGTCGTCGGACTTCTCGGTCTTCGGCTCGTCGCCCTTCTTCTGGGGGCAGCTGGTCATCAGGCCCAGCAGCCCGGCCAGCGCCACCGCCGCGATCCAGAAAGGCGCCCGTGAGCGTCCCCGCCTCGACCTTCTTCGGTTCCTTCTCATGCGGTCTGCACCTCCTTCGGCAACCATAACGGAACGGAGATCTCGGTGCCAGTTTTGCAGTGGTACGGTTCACAGTTGGGTGTGGATTCCCTGCCGGGGCCAGTGTTACCCTATGTGGTTCAGTGTTTCGTAGTAAATCCAGGTATTAAAACCAGGAGTGCCAGGTGACCCAAGAAATCAAAGAAAGTGCCTCTGTCCACGAAAACAGCCAGTTCCTCACCGACGCCCAGCTCACCGCCGAGCTGAGCAAGTGTGAGTTTTGCGAGGAGAAACCCTGCCTCGAGGCGTGCCCCGCGCACTGCTCGCCGGCGGACTTCATCAAGGCCATGGAGGTGGGGCTCCCCTCCGACGTGCGCCGCGCAGCCGCGCTGATCATGGGCAAAAACCCCCTGGGGGGCATCTGCGGCATGGTCTGCCCCGACTTCCACTGCATGGCCGCCTGCGTGCACAAGCGGCTGGACTCGGCGGTGAACATCCCCCAGGTGCAGGCCGCCATCGTCCAGCGGGCCAAGGAGCTGGGCGTGATGCCCGAGTTCGAGACCGACGCCGCCACGGGCAAGCGCGTGGCCGTCATCGGCGGCGGGCCGGCGGGCATCGGCGCCGCTGGCGTGTTGGCCCGGCGCGGACACGCCGTGACCATCCTCGAGCGCGACCAGGAGCTGGGCGGCATGTGCCACGGCATCCCCGACTTCCGCCTGGAAAAGGACGTGCTGCGCAGCGACATCAAGTGGCTGCTGGACATGGGCGGCATCGAGGTGAAGACGGGCCAGGAGCAAGACAACGCCGAGGCGCTGCTGGAGCAGGGCTTCGACGCCGTGGTGGTGGCCACCGGCCTCTGGGCGCCGATCCAGCTCGGCATCCCCGGCGAGGAGCAGACCTTCACCGCGGAGAAATACCTCATGGCGGCGGGCGACTTCGACGTCTCCGGCCGCGTGGTGGTCATCGGCGGCGGGGCCACGGCCTTCGACTGCGCGGCCACGGCCCAGCACCAGGGGGCGCGCAGCGTGGAGATGATCGCCCTGGAGACCCTGGGCGAGATGCCGCTCACCGGCGACGAGATGGAGGCGTTGGTCCACAGCGGCATCGACGTCAACGGCCGGCGGCAGGTCACCGGCCTGGTGCTCGACGGCGACAAGGTGGCCGGCATCACCACCCAGAAGGTGGCGCTCAAGGACCCGACCGGCGGCTTCCGCCTGGACAACATCGCCCCGGTGGACGGCACCGAGACCCGCCGCGACGACGTGGACGTGGTCATCGTGGCCATCGGCCTGCGCCCCGCCTTCCCCCGGGTGGCCAACCCGGCGGTGGTCTACAGCGGCGACTACGTCGAGGGCCCCACCACGGTGGTGGAGGCCGCGGCGTCGGGCAAAAACGCCGCCGACGCGGTGGAGGCGTTCCTCACCGGCAAGGACCACGAGGTGATGGTGGAGAAGACGCCGGCGGGCAAGGTCAAGAGCCGCGTGCTCATGCCGGGCTACGACTTTTCGCCGGTCTCCCTGGAGGCCGACTTCTTCGGCCGCACCATCCCCTCGCCATTTATACTGTCGGCCGCCCCGCCCACCGACGGGCTGGAGCAGATGCGCCTGGCCTACAAGGCCGGCTGGGCCGGCGGCATCATGAAGACCGCCTTCGACGGCATCCCGATCCACATCCCCGAGCGGTACATGTTCGCCTTCGACAAGAACACCTACGCCAACTGCGACAACGTCTCGGGCCACTCGCTCTCGCGGGTCTGCGGCGAGGTGGAGCAGCTGATCAAGGAGTTCCCCGATCGCCTGACCATGGCCTCCACCGGCGGCCCGGTGACCGGCGACGACGAGGCTGACCGCGATGGCTGGGCGAGCAACACCAAAAAGCTGGAGGCGTGCGGTGTCATGGGCATCGAGTACAGCCTCTCCTGTCCCCAGGGCGGCGACGGCACCGAGGGCGACATCGTCAGCCAGAACGCGGCGCTGACGGCCAAGATCATCGACTGGGTCATGGACGCCGGCGAGGCCGACGTGCCGAAGCTGTTCAAGCTCACCGGCGCCGTGACGTCGGCGGCGGCCATCGTGGACGCGGCGCGCGAGGTCTTCGAGCGTTACCCGGAAAAAAAGGGCGGCATCACCCTGGCCAACAGTTTCCCCACGCTGGCCTTCCGGCCGGGGTCCAAGGAGGGCTGGGAAGAGGGCGTCATCGTCGGCGCCAGCGGGGCCGGCATCCTCAACATCAGCTATCTGTCCCTGGCCAAGGTGGCGCACCTCGGCGTGCACATCTCCGGCAACGGCGGGCCCATGGACTACAAGGCCGCCGCGGACTTCCTCGCCCTGGGCGTGCGCACGGTGCAGTTCTGCACCCTGGTCACCAAGTACGGCTACGGCGTCTACGACGACCTGTGCACCGGCGTGAGCCACCTGATGCAGGACCGCGGCATCGAGTCCATGGACCAGCTCATCGGCGCGGCGTTGCCCGGGCCCGTCACCGACTTCATGGACCTGTCGCCGACGAAGTTGGTCTCCAGCCCGCGCAGCGAGCTCTGCCTGCAGTGCGGCAACTGCGGCCGCTGCCCGTACCTGGCCGTCTCCGACAACGCCGAGGGGTACCCCGAGACCGATCCCTCCCGCTGCGTGGGCTGCGGCATCTGCGCGCTCAAGTGCTTCGCCAACGCCATCGACATGCGCGAACGCACGCCCGAGGAGACCGCCGCTCTCAAAGAGGACTGATTCGACATCTTGCTCAGACCCACGTAGGGCGGGGCCCAACCCCCGCCACCCGCCAATCAAACACGGAGCCAAACCATGGACGAGTATCTGGTAGCCAATGGAACAGTGATCACCCTCGGAGAGGACAATCGGGTCATCGAGGACGGCGCGGTATACGTCAAGGACGGCCGCGTGGGCGCCATCGGCACCACCGCCGAACTCAAGGAGGCCCACGACTGCCCCGTGCGCGTGGACGCCAGGAACAAGGTGGTGCTGCCCGGCTACATCTGCGCCCACCACCACCTCTACAGCACCATGGCCCGCGGCTTCGCCCCTCCGGGGGATCCGGCCTTCACCTTCGGCGAGATCCTCGAGCGGCTGTGGTGGAAGCTGGACCGCGCGCTCAGCGCCGAGGACGTACGCTACAGCGCGCTGGTGCCCCTGATGGAGTGCATCCGCAACGGCACCACCACCATCCTCGACCACCACGCCAGCCCGTCATGCCGCGAAGGCAGCCTGGACATCATCGCCGACGCGGTGCTGGAGAGCGGCATGCGGGCCTCGCTGTGCTACGAGGTGTCGGACCGCAACGTGGTGGGCGCCGGGGTGGATGAGTGCGATCGCTTCCTGGCGCGGCTGGCCGCGGAGCCGTCGGAGCAGCTGGCCGGCATGGTGGGCATCCACGCCTCGCTGACGGTAGGCGACGAGACCCTGGCCCGCTGCCGGGAGGTGGCGGAGAGGCACGGCGTTGGCTACCACATCCACGTGGCCGAGGGCACCGAGGACCACACCGACTCTCTGGCCAAGTACGGCGTGCGCACGGTGGAGCGCCTGGTTGACCGCGGCATCTGCGGCGACAAGAGCCTGTTCATCCACTGCATCAACATCGACGACAAGGAGCTGTCGTTGATCCACGAGACCGGCACCATGGTCGTGCACAACCCCGAGTCCAACATGAACAACGCCGTGGGCGTGGCCCCGGTGCTCGAGATGCTGGAGAAGGGGGTCCTCGTGGGGCTCGGTACCGACGGCATGGCCTCGGACATGCCGGCCCAGATGCGCTGCGCCTACCTGGTGCACCGCCTGCAAAAGCGGGATCCGCGGGTGGCCTTCTGCGAGGCGCCCCAGCTGCTGCTGTGGAACAACGCGGCCATCGCCAACCGCTTCTTCGACGGGCTCAAGCTGGGCAGCCTCGAGGAGGGCGCGGCAGCAGACATGGCCATCGTGGACTACATCCCGCCCACGGAGCTGTCCGCCGCCAACTTCCTCGGCCACTTCATCTTCGGCATGGTGGACGCCACTGTGGACACCACCATCGCCGGCGGCAAGGTGCTGATGGAGGGCAAGAAGATCACCGCCCTGGACGAGGAGGCCATCGCGGCCCGCTCACGCGAGCTGGCGGCCAAGATGTGGCAGCGGTTCGAGTAGAGCTGTTAGCTGTTAGCCCTTAGCTGATAGTAACACGATAGGGGCGACCCCTTGGGGCCGCCCCTTCGTGTGTCAACTGGGTGCAGGGTGACGACTACTCGTCGGTCACCTTGATCGCGATCTTCTTCGGCAGCACCTGGGCCTTCTTCGGGATGGTCACCCGCAGCACGCCTTGCCTGTACTCGGCGAGGATCTTCTCGGAGTCCACCGTCTCCGGCAGCGAGAAGGTGCGCGAGAACCTGCCGTAGGTGCGCTCGATGCGGTGGTAGCTCTCCTTGCGCTCCTCGAACTCCATCTTCCGCTCGCCGCTGAGGGTCAGGGCGTGGTCCTCCACGCGGATGTCCACGTTGTCCTTTTCGATGCCCGGCAGCTCGGCGCTGAGCACGAAGCGCTCGGCGTCCTCGAAGACGTCAACCTCGGGGCGCCAGCCCGCGAAGGTGTCGCTCTCGTCCTCGTTGACGCGCAGGCGGTTGTAGAAAAGGTCGTTCATGTCCCGCTGCAGGCGGGTCATCTCGTTCAAGGGGTTCCAACGTACTAGCATAGCTCTCCTCCTCGGAGCCTTTTCAGCGGCTCGCGAATACAGTTCAGGTTGTTTAAAGCTGGCGATCCCTCGGGCTTGAGGGCCACCTATCCAGTGCCCCGAGTATTCTGTTTCGGGGCGGCTACTTAGTTTCGCCTATCTACGTCAGCCACCTCAAGGTAAGTCCATCGTCCAGGCTGGCAAGGGGAGGCCCGAAAAAAAATGCGATTACAACGGGACGTGTTCATTCGAGAAACCCCGGCGGCTCCTTTGGGCCAGTGGCCGGCAGGGGCTGAAGCTGGTAGATTGTAAGATTACTAAATTGGTAAGAATGTCCTGATGTCGACACCTTTGCTCCACATCCTCGCGGCGGCTCCCATGCAAGCCGCCACCGGCCTGTCACCGACGGTGACCGAGACCATCGAGTGGTTCGGTGTCATCGGCGTGGCCATCGTCGTGCTGGCCGTGGCGGATCGCGCGGCCGCGTCGCTGCGCGCGGAGGTCAAGCGGCGGCGGGAGGCGAGCAGGACCCCGGGGAGCACGCCGCTGCACCCGCTGGTGGTGCGCAGCTACGATGAGATCTTCAAGGCGAGCAACGCCCGCTGCTCCTGCAACAACGAGCCGAAGGTGGTCTTCGAGGGCGCCACCACCTCCCACCACCGCAAGCTGTGGCTGGTGATCCAGATCTGCCCGCGCTGCGAACGGCGGTTCCAGACCTACTACGACGTGACCGACGCGGTGGACCCTCCCCCCCTGGCGTCGCCCCCCATCACGCCGGCGCCCCGGTAGCCATCCGACCCGATTCGTCCTACCATCGTCGCACACACGCCTCCGGAGAGACCATGAACGAACGAGCCCTCGTCGCCTCGACCATTCTCTGTTTGCTCCTCTCTGCGGGGTGCCCCTCGCCGTCGACGTCGAAACAGCAGAAGAAGCAGCCCGTGTCCGAGGAGATTCGCAAGGCCCCGCCCAAAAAGCCGGCGGGACCGGGCTGGCACCCGGTGGGCTTCGGCGGCGCGGGCAACTTCCTCAGCGTGCACGTGGACCCACGGGACAGCAAGGTGGTCTACGCGGCCAGCGACGTCACGGGCGTGCTGCGCAGCGCCGACGGGGGCGCGACCTGGCAAACCCGCAGCCGCGGGCTGGGCAACTACGAGGTCTCATCCTTCGCCGTGGATCCTTCGGACTCCAGTGTGCTCTACGCCGGCGTGGGCGCGTTCCGCAAGGCGCTCAAGGCCGGCATCTACGTCAGCCGCGACGCGGGCCTGAGCTGGAAGCACCTGCCCGCCTCCCAGCGCAAGGGCATCGTCTTCCGCAAGTACCGCACCATGGACGCCATCGCGCCGCACCCCAAGCGCAAGGGCGTGATCCTCGCCGGCAGCGCCCACAACGGCTTGTGGCGCACCACCGACGGGGGCAAGTCGTTTTCGCGCGTGGTGCAGGCCCCCAAGACCCGCGCCAAGCTGGACATGGAGGACGACCAGGACGAAACGGGCGCCTCCTACCCCGCGCCGGTGGCGGTGATTCGTTTCGCCCCGGACCAGCCGGAGGTGGTCTACGCCGGGCTCTTCGGCGTGGGGGTGCTGCGCAGCGACAAGGGCGGCGAGAAGGGCTCCTGGAAGCGCGTCAGCAGCGGCCTGCCCGCCGCGGCCACCGTCAAGTCGCTGGCCGTGGCCGCCGGGGGCGTGCTCTACGCCGGGGCGGCCAAGCAGGGGGTCTTCCGCAGCGACGACGGGGGCAAAAAGTGGCGGCGCGCGAGCCGGGGCCTGCCGCTGTCCGACGGCTGGATCACCTCCGTGGCGGTGCACCCGAAGCAGCCCGACGTGGCCTGGGCCGTGCTCTCCAGCGAGGAGGAGCCCAGCGTCTGGAAGACGGAAAACGGCGGCAAGCGCTGGCGGGTGCAAAAGCAGGTGACCTACGATGAGCGGAGCAACCCGACCCGCAGCTGGGCCGCCAGCCCCACCCTCTCCTGGTGGATCAGCCTGGACCCACAGAACCCGGAGCGGCTGTTCTTCGCCGACTACTGGAGCATCCAGCGCAGCGACGACGGGGGCGCCACCTGGTCCGACCGCGTGGCCGGCGCCCAGAACACCTGCGTCACCGACCTGATGGTCCACGGCGGCTCGCTGTACGCCAGCCACATGGACGCCGGCCTGCTGGCCTCGGACGGCGCGGGCGGCGCCTGGCGCACGGTGTTGCCCCGCAAGTGGAAGGACGGCGTCGTGGGCCATTACTGGCAGGTGGCCCGGGCCGAGGCCAAGGGTAAGTCCTACCTGCTGGCCACGGCCAGCCCCTGGGACGGCAAGGACGGCAAGGTGATGCGCAGCGGCGACGGCGGCAAGACCTGGCGCGCGGCGTACAGGGTGCGCCGCCCCGAGGGCAAGTGGATGGAGGGGGCCATGGTCGGCCTCGCCGTCTCCCCCAAGACCCCGTCCACGGTGTACATGGCTCAGGACGGGGGCAAGTTGCACATCTCCACCGACGCCGGCAAGAGCTGGCGCCCGACCAGGGGCCAGCCCGGAGCCTCGTCCTACACCTACGCCCTGGTCGTGGACGCGCGGGGGTGGGTCTTCGCCGGCTCGGTGCACGAGGGGTTGTGGCGCTCCACCGACGAGGGGCGCAAATGGACGCGCGTGCTCAAGGAGCGAAGCTCGATCTGGAGGTTGCTCGCCGCCGGCGATCATGTCTACGCCTCGGCGGGGGACGCCAACCTCTACCGCACCAGCGATGGCAAGGCCTGGAAGCGCCTGACCAACTTCTCGCGCAAGCCCCACGGCGACGAGGTGGGCAACCAGGGCATGGCCGTCGCGGTGAACCCGGCCGACGCCAGGCACATCCTCTTCTCCAGGCTGGACACCTACCACTCGGCCGACGGCAGCCTCGGCCTGCGCGAGAGCAAGGACGGGGGCAAGACCTGGGCTGCGGCCAACCTGGGGCTCGGCATGCTCAACGTCTCGACCCTGGCCTTCGGCGAGGGGGGCACGGTGTACGCCGGGACGTGGTGCGGGGGGATCTGGCGGCGAAAGGGGAAGTAGGGAGCTGCTACGCTGCCGGCTTGCCCGGCTTGCCCTTCCTCTTCTTCTTCAGGTCAAGCCGGATCACCACCTTGCCCTTCTTCTTGATGGTGAGCGTACGCGCGTGGGTCAGGTATCCCGGATGGGAGATGGTGAGTTTGTAGCGGCCCGGCGCCAGGCTTTGCCGGGCCAGGCGGCCCCGGGCGGAGGCCTTGACCCCCTTGCCGGTGAGCACGATGAGCGCCCTGTGAGGGCGCACCACCACCACGAGCTTCGGCTGCTTTTTTCGCACCGAGGGGTGCGGTTCGATGATGATGTCGGCGCCCGCGGGGGCAGCGGCCAGGGTCAGGGCGGCCAGACACGCCGCGCCGATGATGGTCCTCATGTGTGCCTCCTTCCTCCGTTGCCTCTGTATATGTACCTGCGGTTCAGGCTTTTGCTTCCCGGCGATAGGCCTGGCTCGAGAGCACCAGCAGCACCAGGCCGGCCAGCAGGATCACCGAGCCGACCACGGCGAGCATCCAGTTGCCGTCCCGCACGTAGCCGACGATGTTCCAGACCATGGCGCAGAGGGTGGTGACGGCCACCCCGAGCAGGGGCACCGTGATGAACCAGCGGGGGCTGTGCCGCTTCATCAGGTAGATGGTCACCGTGGCGAAGACCAGCGAGGCGAGCAGCTGGTTGGTGGTGCCGAACAGCGGCCAGAGCAGCAGGCCGGCGGGCTTGCCGCCGTAGGTCCCCATGGCCAGCACGAAGGCCAGCCCGGCGCAGACGCCCGCGCCGACGAAGCGGTTGTTCAACGCGGGCACGCGGTGCTGCTGGCCCAGCTCGGCGACGATGTAGCGGCCGAGGCGGCAGGCGGAGTCCAGCGTGGTCATGGCGAAGGCCACGATGATCAGAGCGATGAAGGTCTTGCCCACGTTGACCGGGACGCCGAGGGTGGCGATGAAGCCGGCCGAGCCGTCCACGAAGGCCGTGAGCTTGACGCCGAGGCCGGCGGCGCCGGACCAGGTCTCGTAGTGGGTCATCCAGGCGGCCCGATCGGGGAAGCCGGCGGTGCAGGCGATGACCGAGCAGAGGGCCAGGGCCGACTCGCCGATCATGCCGCCGTAGCCCACGAAGGTGGCGTCCGACTCGCAGGCCAGCTGCTTGGAGGAGGTGCCGGACGAGACGATGGAGTGGAAGCCGGACAGGGCTCCGCAGGCGATGGTGATGAAGAGGAAGGGCCACACCGGCGGCGCCCCGGGCACGTCCACCCGCACGGCGGGCGCCACGATGGTGGGGCCGGTGACGAGGATGCCGACGAAGAGCAGCGCCAGGCCGGCGTAGAGCTTGAACGACTCCAGGTAGTCCCGCGGCTGAAGCAGCAGCCACACTGGCAGCACCGAGGCCACCAGGCTGTAGACAGCGAGCAGCACGATCCAGGTGGTGCGCGCCGAGCCGAGGGCGGTGACCGCCGGCATCGGCATCGGGTGGTCGGCGCCCCACCAGATGGCCGCCGCCATGAGCACGATGCCCACCGCGCTGGCCGGGCCGAGGCCCACCCGGGAGCGGTAGATCAAAACGCCGATGCCCACGGCGATGACCATCAGGGAGAAGACGGGGAAGACCACCTCGGGGTACTCGATGAGCATGCCGGAGATGACCAGCAAGAACACCGCCAGGACCAGCACCAGCACGAAGAACATGATCACCATGTAGGCCGTGGTGGCCCGCTTGCCGATGAGCTCGCCCGCGATCTCGCCCATGGAGCGAGCGCGGTTGCGCGCCGAGAGCACCAGGGCGAAGAAGTCGTGCACGCAGCCGAGGAGCACCGCGCCGAGCACGACCCAGAGGGTGGCGGGCAGCCAGCCCCAGATCACGGCCAGGGCGGGCCCGACGATGGGCGCGGCGCCGGCGATGGAGGCGAAGTGGTGCCCGAAGAGCACGTACTTGTTGGTCGGCAGGTAGTCCACGCCGTCGCGCATGGTCTTCGACGGCAGCGGCACGTCGCCGTCCAGCAGCAGCACCCGCTTGCCGAGGTAGCGGGCGTAGAAGAGATACCCTGCCAGGTATACAAGAAGCCCCGCAACGACGATAATGGCAGCGTTCATCCTGTGCGGATCTTAGCCCAAGGAAAGAGCCGATGCGAGCCACCTCCATGTCTGTCAATCTCTGCGGCGGTTGCAACGCCCGCTGCCCATTCTGTATCGCCAGCGCCACCTGGAAGACCGGCTGGCGCAACAACAAGCGCCTGGAGCGCTCCCTCGGTAAGGCCCTGGCCTACGGGCGCTACCACGACGTGGACACGGTGTTGATCACCGGCTCGGGGGAGCCGACGCTGCACCGGCGGCTGGTGCTGCGTATCGCCCGGGAGGCGCGGGAGCTCGGCATCCCGGCCGTGGAGCTGCAGACCAACGGCGCGCTGCTGGCCGGGGATCCGGCCTACCTCGGCGAGCTCTCGGGCCACGGCGTGACCACCATCGCCCTGTCGGTGGCGTCGGTGAACCCGGTGCGCAGCGCGGACCTGATGGAGATCGATCTGGACTACCTGGCCCTGGCCGAGCGCCTGGACAGCCTCGGCTTCCTCTGCCGCATCTCGCTGAACCTGACGCGGCAGGACGGTGATCGCCTGCCGGGCTACCTCGGCGACTACGCCGATCTGCTGGTCAGCCGGGGCGTGCGCCAGCTGACCCTGCGCACCCTCGGCGTGCCGGACCGCCCCGAGGACACCCCCGAGGCGGACGAGCGCATCCAGTGGGTCAAGGACCACGGAATGCCCGAGGAGGACGTGGATACGCTGCGCTGTCATGTGGTGGAGGATGGCGCGCCCCTGCGCCAGCTGTCCTACGGCGCCCGTGTCTACGACTATCACGGCCTGAGCGTTGTGGTCACAACCTGCATGAGCGACACCGAGGAGGTGGAAGAGATCCGCAGCTTCATCCTCCAGCCCGACGGCCACATCTACCACTCCTGGAACTACCGCGGTAGCGTGCTTTTGTAACGCGCTACGCTCGCCGGCGCAGCGCCACCAGCAGCCATATTAGCTGCGCCGCCAGCGCGGCCGCGCCGAGGTGCACCAGCGCACGGTGCCTGCCAGCGTCCAGCTCGAAGACCACCCGCTGCTTCCCCGCCGGCAGCATCACGCCGCGCATGGAGACGTTGACCTGCAGCAGCGGCCGGGGCTGGCCGTTCACCGTCACGCGCCAGCCCGGGTAGTAAGAGTCGGTGAGCACCAGCAGCGACGGCTTGCCGGGTGAGGCCTGCACGACGACGCGGGCGTCGCCCTCGTATTGGAGCGATTCCACCGCTCGATATCTCGTTCGATGTGGGGCGGGGGCTGCGGTGCTCGGCTCCTCCGGACCCTCCGCGTGCGCCGCAGCCTGTCCTCCGCCTTGCCGACGCGGGGGACAAGCCCCCGCGACACATGTGTTGCCGTCCCGCAATCCAATCAGCGCCGGTCTGTCCTTCTCCAGCGCGACGGCGCTGCGCCGCGAATCGAGCTGGCCCTTGCGCCCCATCAGGGTCAGCACCGCGTCCGTCTCGCCCCGGGCGAAGGTCACGTGGTCGACCATGTAGGCTCGGGGCATGACACCGTTAACACCATAGATCCGGACCACGAGCTTGCCGGCGCGCCAGGATCTGGCCAGCGTCAGGCTACCCGGCGGATAGCGCGTTATCTCCATGGCCGAGACGATGTAGGCCACGTTGTAGGCCCTGCAGGCGTTGATCAGCGCGTGGTTTACCTCGGCCAGCTTCCGCTTCTCGTCGAAGCGCGCGCCAAGGCCGTAGACCGCCGGGTAACGGTCGTTGGCGCCCCAGACAGACGACAGGTAAGTCGGGCTCAGGTCGACGTAGGCGTTGACCATCTCCACGCCGTGGATCAGGCCGAGGTTCGGCGCGAGGAAGTTGTTGTTGTGGTAATAGGGCACCGGGTCCTGCCAGGCCCCCTGTAAAAACGCCTCGCGGTAGGCGAGCTCCGGCCGCAGCGCCAACACCCGCCGGGGGCCCTTGCCCGCGCCCAGGGAGCCCAACACCTCCACCGCGCGCGGGCGCGACGCAAAGCGCGAGTGCTCGGCGAAGAAGTTCTCTGGCCCGTGATTTGCCACCTGGTCCAGGAGCATGACCGCCAGCAGCGCCGCGCAGACCAGGGCCGCTCTGGTCCCCTGAAGGGACAGTCGGCGCCAGAGGTGGTTGAGGGTCAAGCCGGCGAGCACGCAGAGCGACAGGTGCGCCAGCAGCAGCATGCGTGAGGGGAAGCGGAAGCTGTCGGCCCCGGGGACCAGGTGATAGAAGAGCCAGTACAGCGGGGTGCCCCTGCCGAGGGAGAGGATCAGCGACAGCACCAGGACCACGCAGAAGAAGACGCCCTGCGCTCTCGACCTGCTCCGGCGCCAGAAGACCAGCCACAGCAGGCCCGCCACCAGGGGGACGAGACCGCAGTAGGCGTAGGACTCCCAATAAAGAGACTGGCCGCGGTAGCTGTTGTCCTGCATGCGGCCGCGAACGTCCGGGCTGATGAAGGTGAGCAGATCCTCGGCCCTGTTGGAGTAGACCGTCGCCTTCTCCCAGGTCAGCCCCTGCTTTCGCACCGACAGCTCTCTGGCCTCCAGAGCCGGCACCAGCACGTGGACCGAGGTGGCGCCAGCGAGCAACACGCCGGCCACCAGCATGGGGGCGGTGCGGTTGAGCGCGGCGCGGCGCAGCAGGGGGCCCCGCGATCGGAGCCAGGCCGGCACGTACCGCACGACGAAATAAAGCGTTATCACCAGCAGGCAGTGGTAGACCACCTCGGGGTGCCCGCCGCTGACCATCAGCCCGACCACCATGGACAGCGCCGCCAGGTGCCGCGCCCGTGCCCCTTCGGCGACCACGCGCTCGACCAGCAGCAGCGCCAGGGGCAGGTAGGCCCCGGCGAAGAGCATGTGCACGTGCTTGAGGTGCGCCACGAAAAAACCGCAGCCCAGAAAACCGACGCCGGCCACCAGGGCCGGCCAGAAGGCGCAGCCGATGACCCGCAGGTAGCGGTAGCAGCCGTAGCCGGCCAGCAGCAGGTGCGCGCCGAAGATGACCGCCACCGCCGCGCCCAGGGGGAGCAGCTGCAGCGCCAGGGTGACCGGCGGGTAGAGCGTGCGCACCTGCACGGCGTAGGACGGGAAGCCGGCGTAGATCTGCCGGATCCACACCGGCAGGTAGTCCCCCGCCGCGAGGCGCTGATCCATCCAGTGCCACAGCGGGTAGGTATGGTTGGCGAAGTCGCTGCTGAGGATGTCGTTGGTGATCAGCAGGCGGCCCTGGACCAGCTCGGGGAAGAGGAAGCAAACGTACATGGCGAGGACCGCCGCCGCGCCGAGCGACTCCTTGAGCCGCGCCGTCACCTCTTGCCGACCGAGGTCAGGATCTGCCAGATGACGTGCCGGTTGTGGCCCAACGCTTTCATCTGCGCGGCCAGCGCCTGCACCTTCCGGGCGTCGCCGCCCAGCCGCGCCAGCTCCACCTTGAGCCCGAGCACGTGGGGCGAGTCCTTGTATACCTTTGGCAACGCGAGGAGCACCTCTTTACACCCCTGGAGGTTTCCGGCGCGGGCGTGGGCCGTGGCGAGGTAGGTCATCAACGCCGCGGACGGCGCCAGGCGTGGCAGGGCGCCTGCCAGCAGGGTCGCGGCCCTGGCGCTGTCCTTCTGCGCCTGCTTCAGCGCCTTCTTGTACAGCGGCAGCGTCCGCGGAGTGAGCCGGGGTCGCGACGGCAGCACCAGCGGCGGGGGACCGTACAGCGGACCGCGCAAGAGCTGGTAGGCCTCGATCACCGCCGCCAGGCGAGGCGCTGTCTTCTTCGCCCGCGCCAGGTCGTGGGCCACGACGACATTGTGCCGCTGCAGCAGGTACTCCAGGTCCAGGGTCCCCTCCAGCACCAGGTACTCCTCGCGTTGTAGCCGGCGGTCGAGGGCTCGCTCCACGTTGCGGTAGATGGCGATCTGGCCGTCCATCTGAATCAGCTTCCAGGACTTCGATCGCCTCAGGTGCATGGCGAGGTTGGAGTAGGTGCCATCGGTCAGGTCGACCATGGCCAGCTGAGTGTGCGTGCGGGCCGCCTCGGCGCGGAAGGCCGCGGGGTCCACCAGCAGGCGCTCGACGTATTGCTTTATGTGCTCCGCGCCCAGGTTATTACGAGGATCGATGTATAGCTTTATGCCGGGCACGAGCCACAGCAGATAAGGGCCAGCGTTGTAGGTGTTGAAGAGGCGGGTGCCGGCAGGGACGCGGCGAGCCAAAAACGTTGCCGCGGACACGGGCGCTCCTGGCCGCTCGAGCACCTGCGGCCGCTGGCTGGTCCGCACCTGGTGGATGGCCGCCCCGGCGAGACCCAGGCCGGCCAGCAGCAGCGCCGCCGGAGCGAAGCGCCGCGCCAGGCCCGCGGCGTCACGGCCCGCCAGCCAGCGCTGTATGTTGATCGCCACGTCCGGCGCCGCGATAAATGCCAGCAGGCCGAGGAAGCGGCCGGAGGAGTAGGCCAGCGCCAGGCAGGCCAGGAGCCGGAGCAGCCCCCCCACCCTGCGGCGGTTGCAGCGGGGCAGGAAGCTGATCAGCCCCAGCATGCCGAGCAGGTGCAGCGGCGCCTGGGTCAACAGGTCCCGGGTCTCGTGGGGCGGACGCCACTCCAGCACCCACTGGCGGTAGATGTCGGCGTTGATCAGGTGGTCCCACAGCTGGCCGTAGACGCCGGCGCCGTGGGGGCCGACCATGGCCAGCAGAGGGTGCGCCGCCAGGATAATCAGCAGCAGCGGGACGGGGGGCCGGCGCAGCCGCGCGCGCCAGTCCAGGCCGCCCTCCCCGTCTCCCTGGTTCATCAAGTGATCGGCCACGGCCGAGGCCACCAGCACCCAGCCCACCACGAAGGAGCTGTGCAGGTTGGCCCAGAGGATGGCCAGCGGCCCCAGGACCCAGAGCCACCGCCCGCGGTGCAGCATCAGCAGATAGAGCGGCACCAGCCAGTAGGCGTGCAGGTAGTTGCGCGCGTGGAGCAGCCCCGCCAGCGCCGGCAGGGAGACCAGCACCAGCGCACAGATCACCGGCGGCGAGACCCCCGCGCGGGTGGTCCAGGCCATGGTGAGCAGGATCCCGAGGCCGGCCAGCAGCAGGGACACGGTCACCATGCCCGGCTCGCCGCCGCCGATCTCGTGGGCGCCATACCAGAGGATGTCGCCCCCCCACTCGGGGTTGATCCAGCGGGCGGCGGGGCGGGAGTAGGTGAACGGGTCCGTGCTCGGCACCGACATGGTCTCCACCACGTGGCGGCCCACGGCCAGGCGCGCCAGGGCGTCCAGGTCCTGCACCCGCCAGGGCGCGACCAGCACCAGGCAGATCACCGCGGCGGCGGTCCACAGGGCGCGGCGGTGCCGGTCGGGCTGGGGCTGGTCGGCCATCAATCGGAGAGCGGGAACTGGATGCTGGCCAGCTTCTCGGCCGCGTCGTGCTCGGGATCGAAGGCCAGCTCCACGGCCGCGGTCTTGCTCACCCGGGCGCTCATGGAGCCCACGTCGCCCTGGGGCACGCCGTCGACGTAGCCGTGCAGCGGGCGCTTGTCCGGATCGAGGGTGGTCATCTCCACCGTGGACTCCAGGGAGAGCACGGCCTGCTTCCAGAATGCGGGCACCAGCACGTTGGAGCCCACCAGCAGCAGGGCGGGTGTGTTCAGCGGCATGGGCGGCGCCCCCATGGCCCGGGCGTAGGACGTGGACCCGGCGGCCGTTGAGACCAGGGCGCCGTCGGCCACGAGCCTCGGCAGCCGCTCGTGGCCGTCCACCACCACGCGGAGCCATGCGGTCTGGCCGGTGGCGCGCTCCACCCATGCGTCGTTGAAGGCCAGGGAGCTGCGCTCTCCGCCGTCCGGCCCGCGGGTGGTGACCCGCAGCAGCGGCAGCTGCTGTAGCACCAGGTCGCTGAGCAGCGGCGACGAGGCCGGCCGGGAGTTGAGCAAGAAGCCCATGTGCCCGGTGTTGATGCCGTAAAACGGCACGCGCCGGCGCCAGTGGGAGCGGATGGCGCGGAGCATGGTGCCGTCGCCTCCGATGACCACGATGAGGTTCGGGTTCTGCTCGTCGGACTCCAGGGTACCGGCCAGGGCCATGGCGTCCTTGTTGAAGGGATCGACGAAGACCAGCGGCCGGATCTGATCCAGGGCGAAGCAGGTGGTGCGCAATGGGCGCATGCCGCGGTAGAGGCCGTGCCGGGAGATGTAGAGATCCACCTCCTCGGTTACCAGCTTCTCCGTGGACTTGTGGTGGAAGACGCGGTCGCGGATCTCGGTGTCATCGGTGTCCAGGCTCAGGTCGATGACGCGGTGCTGCGGCGGCAGGTCGGCGCGGTCCAGGCCGATGCCCGGGCGCAGCACAACGGCGAAGCGGCATTGGCTCCACAGCTGATCACCGCGCTCCCACTGCCGCTGGATCACCGCCTCACCGCTGGCCCCGCCGGCCACCATGTCCGCGCCGATGACGTGCCACACCTCGACCTCGGCGGCGTACTTTTCGTCCAACAGGTGGGTCCGGGTGAAGACCCGGGACTCCAGGTCGAACAGCTCCACCCTCACGCGCTCCAGGCCGCGGAAGGTCATGTCCACCATGATCGCGCGGTAGATCGGCGGCACGTCGTTGGTCACCGGCTTGTCCGGGCGGGGGCCGCAGGGGACCACCACCACCTCGTCAAAGCTCTGGGCCAGCAGGGTAGCGATCTGCCGGTGGTGCACCCCGGGTGGATTGAAGCTGCCGCCAAAGACGGCGATGGTTCGGGTCACGGGATCCCTCCTGGTCACGCTGACAACGATTCTACCTGCGCCCGGGGGCCAGTTCTACCGGTAAAGGGAGTCGGTCTTCACCAGGAAGCGATTGAACTCGCCGAGGCGGCGGCCCCGGGCCATGAGCTGGCCCCGCGCCGCGCCACGCAGAAGCGTCGGCGCGGCCTCGCCGGCCCGCGGAAAGAGCAGATCCCCGGGGGTCTCGAGGCAGGTGTGCACCGAGGCCAGCGGATCGGTATTTTTGGGGCAACGCAGGGGCTCGGTCGAGCGACACATCTGGCCGACCCGATAGCACCGCCGGCGGCCCTGACGAATGCTCCAGCCGTTCTCATCGCCCATGACGGCCACCCGCGCCCCGGGAGGAGTGGGGCCGATCAGGCTGACCCCCATGAATGCGTTGGCGGTGCGCACGCCGAGCAGCTCCAGCACCGTGGGGGCCACGTCGATCTGGCTGCCCACCCGGTCCAGCCGGCGAGGCGCCACGTTGCCCGGGGAGTAGATGATCAGCGGCACGCGGTAGGTCAGCTCCACGTCCCGGGCCGGCAGGTGGCGCGCCCCTGAAAATGACCGGGGGCGCATGCGCATGCCGTGGTCGCCGGTGATGACGAACAGGGTGCGGCGGAACCAGGGTCGCCGCCGCGCCTGCCTGAAGAAGCGCCCCACGGCGTGGTCCGTGTAGTGGATACCGTGCAGGTAGTCGCGGTAGAGCCGCGCCTCGCCGGTGGTGTCGATGGTCGTGGGCCGCGGGACGCCGTATTCGTGCCTCCAGGGGTGATGGTTGGAGAGCGTCAGCACCTCGGCGAAGAACGGCCCGCGGGCCCGGTCCAGGGTCTCGAGCACGTGGTCGAAGAGGTCCTCGTCCGCGGCGCCCCAGCCGATGTGAGGCCTCCGCAGCTTGCGCCGCGCCAGCCGCCGCCGGTCGTGGATCTGCTGTACGCCGTGGGCCGTGAGAAACTCCTCGGCGTTGCCGAAGCTGGCGTCCGCGGCGTTGAACCAAAGTGTGGTGTAGCCCCGCGCGCCAAAAAGCTCGGGCAGGCACGACGCCTGCAAATAGGGGTGCAGGCTGTAGATCTGCCCGCCGCCGATGTTCGGCAGCACGCTGCAGAGGATGGCCAGCTCGCTGCGCACGGTCTGGTGCCCGGCGGCGTAGAACTGGGTGACCGACAGGCCGCCCGCGGCCAGGGCGCGCAGGTTCGGGGTCACCGACGGCCCGCCGCTGTGGAGCGCGGCCTCCAGGGAGCGCACCGACTCCATCAGGATCAACACCACGTTGAGCCGGCGGCCGGCGGCCGGCCAGCGCTCGCCCCCCACAGGGATCCGCAGCAGCGGCAGGTCCGGCGACGCTCCGGTCTGGTAGGCAGCCGCGGGCGGCAGGTTGTAGGTGCGGCCCAGCGCGCGGGCGATGCGCGCGCGGGCGGCGTCCTGCTCCAGGCGCAGGACCGCCGGGAGCCGGGCCACGCCCTGACGCGCCACGCGCAAAATGGGGTTGTGCTGGGCGGCGCGGAAGTCGTCGTCGGCCAGGGCCAGGTGGGCCGACACCAGCAGCGCGGCCGCCCCGCAGAGGATCCCCGCCGCGCGCAGCCCCCGGCGGGGCCCGTGGAGGCCGGCGGCCCAGACACACGCCACCAGCAACGTCGCCGGGATGAGCAGGGCGCCCACCGCCGCCCGCGGGGTCATCAGCGCCAGCACCGACGAAGCCGCGGCAGGCACCTGCTCGAGCATGATCACCGACTCCAGGGTGAGGTAGGTCTGGAAGAAGGCCTGGAACAGGTGGTTGGAGAGGTTGAACACCAGCACCGCCGCGCCGGCCACGGCCATCAACAGCCCCCGCGCCAGGGACGGCAGCGCCTCGAGCGCGAAGAAGAGGGCCAGGCCCAGGGCCACGAAGGCGGCATCGTCCGCCGCCCCGGCCAGGGAGAGGCTCCCACCGGCCAGGGCGCGCAGGCCCGCCGACTGCCAGGCGAAGAAGGCGAGCCAGGCCAGCACCCAGGGCCTGAGGCGGGCCTCGAAGAGTCCCCGCGAGAGCAGCTCACCTGCCGTCACAGGCTCGCTCCCCTCCCCCCTTCCGCGGCAAGCGAAAACGCTTGGCCGGTAACGGGGCCCGCGCGTCGAGGTCCTGTACCTTGAACTCCACCCGGGCGTCGCCGGTGTTCTCGAAGTACTCCACCACCAGCCGGTGAGGCCCGGCCGGCACGGTGGCGCGGTGCGAGCGCCAGGTGAAGTACTGCAGCTTCCAGTTGTCGATGATGGTCTTGCCGTCGAGCTTGACCCGGGCGCCGTCGTTGGAGCCGACCATCAGCAGCAGCGGCCTTGACGATGGCAGCGACAGGCAGGTCTCCCAGCGTACGGCGAAGTGGTTCTTCGGCATGTCGGCCATGGGAGCGGCGGCGCGCCAGTCGAAGGCGATGCGGGCGTCCACCCGGGCGCGGGCCGGCGGGCGCAGATCGGCGTTGGCGAAGTAGCTGCCCCGCCACCCGGTCCTGGGCTCCAGTGTCAGGGAGAGCACGGCGGCCACCGCCGCGAAGAAGACCAGCCCGCCGGTGACCAGGCGCAGGCGACGGGGCAGGCGCGTGTCCACGGCCGGGGCGGCGCCGCGTACCGCCCGGTGCAGCAAGAAGGCCTGCTGCTTCAGCGCCCGGGCGCTCGGCGGCGGCAGGCTGCGGCCGTCGAGCTGGGCCTCCAGGGCCGCAGCCAGGGCCGGCGCGGCGTCCCGCACTTCACGCCGCTGCGCGGCGCTGAGGCCCTCGAGCGGCAGCTCGTCCAGCGCGTCGGCCAGAGCGCCGAGCTCAGCCTCCGGGCGACGGTGTCTGGCCAGGGCCAACCAGCCCAGGGCCAGGTGGGGCGCGGCCTCGGCCGGGTCGCAGCGCCGGTCCAGCAGCACGGCGCTGGCGGCGGCCCGGTGCCGGCGGGCCAGGGTCAGGGGGGGTATTGCTGCGCCCCGGCTCAGGACATCATCTCCTGGCGCAGGTAGGCCAGGGCGCGGCCCCGTCGCGGGTGGTCCTTGAGCTCGCCGGCCAGCTTGACCAGCAGCCCGAAGACCTCGTCGCCCAGCTCCTCACGCAGGCGGGCCTCGTAGTCCTCGTGGTCCAGCTGTTTGCGCATGCGCTGCTGCCAGGCCGGGTCCCAGAAGTCTTCCAGGTGCTCCAGCAGGTAGCTGCCGGCCAGGCGGTTCCACTCGCCGGCGTCGAACCAGATGCCGCCGCAGTGGGGGCAGCGCTCCAGGTAGAACGGCTCGGAGAGGTGGACCCGCGCACGTAACATGATGCCGTGCCGGTGGGGGCAGACGCCGGTGCGCCGATCCGCGTCGTCCTCCGGGGTGGACTCCACGTCTTCCAGGGAGAGGGGCGCGCCGGCCAGCACCATCTGTTCGGCCGTTGCCTGGGCGAGCCACGTGCCGTGGCACCGCCCGCAGTTGAGCACCTCGTGATCACCGGCCAGCTCATGGGGCACGTGGCCGCGGGTGAGCTCGCTCTCCTTGCACTTGGGACAGGTCGGGTTCATGGGCCGGTATCATAGCCGCCCGGGCGCCGTCAGGGAAGCACCACCCACATCTGCCGCTTCAGATATCAAAAGTACAAAGGGCAGGTCCGGGCAGGACGGAGGTATCTGGAATCGTTGAAGGCCAAACTGCAAAAGAACAAAGGTCAGGTCCGGGCAGGGATCGCGCTACAACATGCCGCAGCGTTCCACCACGCCCTTGCAGATAACGGTACGCCCCGACAGCAGCAGGCGCTTCTTGCCGCCCTCGGTCTTGACGGCGGCCTTGCCGGTGACGGTCACCTGCTGGCCCACCAGCGGCTTCCAGTCCCGCTCGTAGGTCAACCAGTAGACGCCGGTCTCCGCCTTGGCGCCGTCGGCCAGGGTCAGCTCCGCGGTGCCCCAGGTGCCTTTCTGCGGCTTCTTGCCGCCGGTGAGCTTGCCGATGACCCGCACCCAGCGTTTGTGCCGGGCCGCCAACTCCTTGCCCGTGCGCACCGCCGGGGGTGGCGGCAGCTGCTTGGGCTTTGTGGTGTACACCGGGCTCGCCGCAGGATCGAGGCTCATCTCGGTGATGGAGAAGTGGTCGGCCATGATCTGCTGGGCGTTGACCGGCGGGCTCCAGTGGTACCCCTTGACCACCACGCGCTGGTCCACCAGGTGGAAGTACTCCTTTATCGGGCGATAGCTGGCCACCAGCGACGAGCCGTCGTCCAGGTAGAGGATGGAGCCCTGGAACATCTTGCCGCCGGGGATGCGGTCGATGTCGAAGCGGGCCTTGTAGGTGACGATCTCCTTCTTGCCCTTGGTCCGGCCCCCGGCCTGGAGCGTACCGGGCCACGGCTGCTTCGGCAGCGGCTTCGGCTCCGTCTTCTTTTGCCTCTGCGGTTTTTTCGCCTGGGGCACGGTGGTCCCTTCCTTCTTCTCGGCGGTGGACGTGGCGCACCCGACCAGCAGCGCGCACACGGCCAGCGCCGTCAGCGCTCGCTTGGTCATCTCCACTAGCCTTTCCGTTCCTCGGCCAGCATCCAGCGCAGCCCCTGCTCCAGCTCCATGGGGTCGAAGCCGAGGGCCTCGCGCGTGTGGCCGATGTTCAGGGTCTTGTTGCGCGTGGCGGCCTGGAACTTGGACCAGGTCAGCGGCGCCCGCGCCCACAGCTGCTCCAGGGCGAAGAGCCCCGGCGCCATGACCCGGGTCGGCAGCGGCACAATCAGCGGCATCTTGTCGCTGATGCGCGCCGCCAGCTCCACCACCTCGCGGTAAGAGACCGGCCGCGGCCCGCCAGCCTCGAAGACCCGGCGCCCCAGGGGCCCGCTCACCGCCGTCGCGAGCAGGCTCGCCAGATCGTTGACCGCGATGGGCTGTACCTGCTGATTACCGTCGCCGGGCAGAGGCGTGGGCAGGCCCTGGGCCGCTATGCGCATCAACTTGCACAGCAGCGCCCTGGCCTTGGGACCGTAGATCACCGTGGGGCGCACGATCATCCAGTCCAGGTCCGTGGCGCGCACCAGGCTCTCGGCCTCGCGCTTGGTCTCGGCGTAGGCGTCCTCCCGCCCCTGGGCCACGTCCATGGAGCTGACGTGGACAAAGCGCCGCACGCCCGCCTCCCTGGCCGCCCGCAGCATGGTGGCCGTGCCGTCGACGTTGATCGCCCGGACCAGCTCGTCGGGGCCGCCCTCCATGGCCGCCATGTGCAGCACCGTCAGGTCCTCGCCCCCGTCCATGGGCGGCGTCTGGCCCGGCAGCACGCAGTCGACGAAGCTGCAATTGGGCAGCGCCCCGAGGGGGCCCGGGTCCTCCGACGGTAGCTTCAGGGCTACCACCTTGTGGTGCTGGCACAGCAGCGGCAGCAGGTGCTGCCCCAAAAATCCCGCCGCGCCCGTTACAAGTATCTGTGTCTGAAGTACTTGATCATCCATGCTGGCCTGAAGTAGTAGCTGCGGAAGGCATAGTCCTTGAGCTCCAGCAGCTGCTCGGGAGAGAGGTTGTCGTGTTTGAAGGTCGGCGTGTAGGCGTCGAACTTTTCGAAGTCCGGCTCGATGATGCGGTCCTTCATCTCTTCGTAGAAGCCGGTGCCCGGGTAGGGCGTGCTGATGGTGAACTGGGCGCCGAGGGTGTTGAGCTTGCTGGCGTAGGCCACGGTCCTTTTGATGGACGCGGCGGTCTCGCCCTCCATGCCGAGGATGTAGTAGGCGGTGATGTTGATGCCGCGCTTTTCGCAGTAGCGCACCAGCTCCATCTGCCGGTCCAACGAGGCGCTGCGCCGCTTGGACGACTTGAGCACGTCCGGGTCGGCGGACTCCACGCCGACGTTGATCGTGCGCAGCCCCGAGTCGGCCATCTCGTCGATCAGCGCTTCGTCGAGGGTGTTGAGGTGGGTCTCGCAGGCCCACTCCATGGGGCGCTCCAGCCCGCGCATGCGCGCCACGATCTCCTTGGCCCGGTCCTTCTTCACGGTGAACAGCGGGTCGCGGAAGACCAGCCCCTGGATGCCGTACCGCCGCTGCAGGTAGACGATCTCCTCCATGACGTTGTCCGGGCTGCGGCCACGCCACTTCTTGCCCTCGAAGGCCACGTAGGGGCAGTAGTGTCCGCAGGAGAACGGGCAACCGCGGCTGCTCAGCACCGGCAGAAAGGGCCGCGCGCGGATGGTGGGGAAGTAGGAGTACAGGTGCACCGGGAAGGGGTCCCAGTTGGGGAAGGGCAGGCTGTCCAGCTCGTGGACCTCCGGGGCGTCGACCAGGCCCTCGGGCACCTCGCCGGTCTCGGCGATCTGTACGCCGAGCCCCTCTGGCTCGCCGCGAATCAGCAGGTCGTAGCACCCCTCGAACAGCTCGGGCTTGGTGCCGGGGAAGGGCCCGACCAGCCCCACCTTGACCCCGTGCTCCTTGACCCGCCGCGCCCAGTCACGCTCGGCCTTCCAGTCGATGATGGAGGTGTAGACCAGGCAGAGGTCGGCCTCCCGCGGGGGCAGCTCGTTGACGTGGAAGGTGACGGTGTGGCCCTTGGCGAGGAAGATGGCGTTGAGGTAGGCCAGCGAGATGTTCGGGCAGTTGACGCCACCGGCCTTGAGCTTGCTCAGGAACCGCGAGCGCCGCGAGTTGCCGAAGTTGCTGACCGTGCCGTACCCCCCCGCGACGTCCTTGTTGGCCGCCACGTCCCCCTTGGGCGTCTCCACGGTGAGTATTGCCAGATGCATCGAAAAAGGCCTCCTGAGTGAAAGGAGGAGTATAGCGTATTTAACTCATGGTGTACGAGGTCATCAGCCCGAGGTAGAACACGCCCATGAGCATGAACACCGCCGGCAGGAAGAAGAGCATGTCCCACGGATCGAAGCGGTAGCGGAAGTCGGGCAGCTCGCGCTCGGCGGCGCGCACCAGCCCGGCGCAGTAGGGGATGGTCATCAACCAGCTGAGGGCGTCCCAGGTGGAGAGGAAAAAGGTCAGCCCGATCCACCCGCTGAGCATGCCCCCCAGCATGCCCGATGAGAGGATCACGAGATCGGCGTGGCCCGCCTCCTTGGCCTTCTTGCGCACCTGCATCAGCCCGCGGAAGTTGATCCAGACCCCGAAGGCGAAGATCAGCAACCCGATGGTGCCGATCTCGGCCACCGAGTCGAGGTAGGCGTTGTGCGGGTCGATGATGTTGTACTCCTCGAACCGCTCGAAGCCCACGCCGAAGACCGGGTAGCTCCGCCAGAGGTCGAAGCCGACCTTCATCGCGTTGCGCCGGTAACGGTCCGAGACCTTGGTGCTGCCCTCGTAGGAGTTCTCGTCGCGCACCCGCATCTTGCCCCCCACCACCACCAACAGGCCCAGGGCGATGGCCAACACGCCGCCGAAGATGACCACCTTCTTGCCCCACAACAAACACAGCGTCACCCCCGCCCCGATGACCAGGCACAGCTGCGCCCCGCGGGAGCCCGTGGCGAAGATCATGGCCGCCAGCAGCAGCGACGCCGCCGGCCACAGCGCCTTGCGCCACATCCCCTTGCGCCCGTAGAACATGCCGATGACGAAGGAGAGGATCATGGCCACCGAGGCCCCGAGGTTGTTGGAGTCGTCGTAGACGCCGACCCAACGGATGCGGTCGAGGTAGGCCGCGATGTTGAACAGGCCCCTGCGCTCGCAGCGCCAGTTTCGCGGCCCGACGCCGGCGAAGGCCCGCTCCTTCGGCTCGTTGACGAAGCAGTCCGTCGTCTCCATGCAGGGCCGCTTGTCCAGCACCAGGTTGGCCAGGTCGCCCTCGGCGAACTCCCCGCAGTACTTGTCGCCCCAGGTCTGGGGCAGGGCCAGCACGCCGATGACCATCATCACGCCGGCCACCGTGCCGAGCACGATCTTGAGCCGCGAGACGCGGTCGATGATGATCATCAGCGTGGAGATGTAGATCAGATCCTTGACCAGGTCGGCCGTGAGCAGGCCCTTGAGGGTGCCGGCCCCCTCCTTGGCCGCGTCGTTGACCGTGCCGGACGCCTGCACCTCCGGCGCGGTGTTCAGCACCACGCAGACCGCGGTCCAGCCGAGGAGGACCCACGGGAGGTAGAGGTGGGGCAGCAGGCGGATGGTCTCCTTCTTGCGCAGGATGCCGAAGCCCGTGACCAGGATCATCAGCCCGGTGGTGGCGGGCACCAGGGGGCGGTCCATCAGCGCCTCGAAGAGGTAGTGCGGCGAGAAGAACCGGATGGCGATGGTGAGGGCGGCGAGGGCGATGGTCACGGTGGCGATGATACCATCGTTGGAGGACTTTGCTTAGGTCGGAGGTGCCGGAGGAGGAGCTACATTTCAGCCCTGACGCAGCCCACGGCCAGGTAGTAGTGGCAGTAGTTCCAGGTCTGGTACAGCAGCCGGCGATAGTCCCAGTCACCGGAGTAGCCGCGGTAGGACGAGGTGGACTGGGTCCAGTCCTTGCAGTTGTAGCTGTTGCTGTAGTTGAGTCCCTTGGTGGTGCTGCCGTGCCAGCCGTAGCCGTTGCGGTAAACGTTGGGGTAGCCGTTGGTGTAGTAGACCGAGTTGCCCTTGAAGTTATAGATGTAGGGCGCCGCGCTGGTCCAGCGGGTCGAGCTGCTGAGCGTGAAGATGTAGCTCCAGGAGCTGAACATCTTCTGCTTCTTGGTGTTGTACACCGGCAGCTTGGCCGCGTCGCCGGTGAAGTGGTTCACCACGTTCTGCTTGGAGCTGCTGAGGAACGCCCGCCAGCCCTTGCCCCGGCCGGCGGCCTTGGCCTCCTTTTCGCACATCGCGTCGGCCCCGGCGATGCCGCCGAGGTTGCCGCGGTAGCCCGAGTTGAGGGCGGTGATGAGGATCTTGGTCGCCTTGATGCACTTGCCGTCGGAGCAGACCGTGCCGCTGGCGCACTTGTTGTTGCACTTTCCGCAGTGGGTGTTGCTGAAGCCGATGTTGTGGCAGGTGCCGCCGCAGGGGACCTGGTTGGCGTTGGTGCACGGCGTGTAGCAGGAGCCGTAGACGCACTTCTGGCCGCTGAGGCACTTTTTGCCGCAGGCGCCGCAGTTGTTGGCGTCGGCCAGCGTGTCGTAGCACTTGCTGTCGGCGCACTTGGTGGCGCCGGTCTTGCACAGACATGAGCCCTTGGTGCACTGCTCGCCCGAGGCGCAGGCGTTGCCGCACTTGCCGCAGTTGGTGTTGGTCGACATGACGTCGGTGCACTTGCCGCTGCAGGGGGCCTCGTTCTTGGAGAGACACTCGGTGTCGCATTTCCCCCAGTAGCAGGCCTTGCCGGTGGCGCACTTTGCGTTGCAGCTGCCGCAGTGGTCGTTGTCCTTTTTCACGTCGACGCACATCTTGCCGCATTGGGTGAGGGCGCCGGGGCAGGAGAGCGTGCAGACGCCCGCCTTGCAGACCTGGGCCAGGAAGCACTTGTTGCCGCACTTGCCGCAGTTGAAGAAGTCAGTCTGCAGGCTGGCGCAGTGGGGCGCCAGGCCGCTGTCGCCGCCGCCACACTTGGCGTGGCTGGTGGCGCAGTTGAAGCCGCACTTGCCAGCGGCGCAGACGTAACCCGAGGGGCACTGGGTGCCGCAGCCGCCGCAGTTGTTCTGGTCGATCTGCAGGTTGGCGCAGTAGGGGCTCGGCGGGGGCGTCGTGCCCGCGTCGGCCGCCCCGGCGTCCACGCCCTTGATGTGCACGGGCGGGCCCGCCGGGTCGAGGCCGGGGGAACCCGCGTCGGGCGGAGTCGTCGGCACGCCGCCGCACTTGGACATGTTGGTCGGGCACTGGAAGACGCACTTGCCCGCGGCGCAGTACTCGCCCGCCTTGCAGGAGTTGCCGCAGGCGCCGCAGTTTTTGTTCTCGGACTGCAGGTTGGCGCAGTAGGCCGGGCCGCCCGGACCGGCGGGGCACTTGGTGTGGGTCGTCTGGCACTTGAGCTCACACTTGCCGGCCACGCACAGCTCGCCCGACTTGCAGGCCTGGGCGCACTTGCCGCAGTTGGTGTTGTCGGTCTGCAGGTTGGAGCAGTAGGGGTAGCCGGCGTCGCCCATGGCGCCGCACTTGTTCATGCCCGTGGGGCAGCTGAAGGTGCACTTGCCCGCCACGCACAGCTCGCCCGACTTGCAGGCCTGGGCGCAGCCGCCGCAGTTTTTGGTGTCCTTTTTGGTGTTGGTGCAGTACTCGGCGCCGGCCTCGCCGCCGCCGCACTTGGTGTAGTCCACGGGGCACTCCACCACGCACTTGCCGGCCTTGCACTGCTGGCCCGCGCCGCACTTGGTGCCGCAGGCGCCGCAGTTGCTGTTGTCGGCGTCGACGTTGGTGCACGAGCCGCTGCAGTCGGTGAGCCCGCCGGGGCATGAGCCGGCGCACTTGCCGGTGCCGCAGACCTCGCCGGCCTTGCACTTGGCGGCGCAGGCGCCGCAGTTGTACCAGTCCTTGGTGATGTCCACGCAGACACCGGTGCAGTTGGTCAGCCCGGTGCCGCAGGACACGGCGCACTTGCCGGCTGAGCAGACCTCGCCCACCTTGCACTTGGTGGCGCAGGCGCCGCAGTTGTTGCGGTCCTTGTCGGTGTTTATGCAGGCGCCGCTGCAGTCCTTGAGCCCGGTGGCGCAGCTCAGCGCGCACTTACCCGCCGAGCAGACCTCGCCGGCCTTGCACGAGGTGCCGCAGGCGCCGCAGTTGGTGTTGTCGCTGTCGAGGTTGACGCACTTGCCGTTACAGTCCGCGGCGCCGATGCCGCAGACGCCGGCCTCGGTGGGCCCGCTGTCGGTGTCCGGGTCGCTCTCGGGGCAGCCAGCCAGCGCCAGCATGGCGCAGATGGCCAACGCGCCGAGCCACGGGGCGCGCGCTTCATATATATATGACTTTCGCATTTAGTCGCTCCTTGTGGGCCGGCCCTATGGGGCCGACGTCCCCGTCAAGTAACAGGCCATGATCTTGGTGCCGATGGGCGGCAGCGTACCCTTGATCTCGATGAAGCCCTTGGTGGCGTTCCAGTCCCACTCGGAGCCCTTCTTCTTCAACACGTTGTCGTAGAAGATCTCCAGGGAGGTGATGTCCGGCGTCTTGGACGGTTTGTACTGGGTGATCGCCTTGCCGGTGACCTTCTTGGCCAGGGCGTTCCACACCGTGGTCCAGTTCACCGTGCAGATGTGCTCGATGATGCCGCCGGTCTGCTTGCTCAGCCACATGTAGTCGTTGCCGATGCTGGCCACGCAGCTGCCGCTCTTGGCCGAGACGATGCTGTGGAAGACGTAGTCGCTCCAGCCGGTGCGGGCCTTGGCCCACTTGTGGAAGTTGGCGCCGGTGACGCCGGTGTTGCGATCGTCCGTGATGACGATCATCTGGCGCAGGCTGTCCTTGCGCATGAAGGCCTCTATCTGGGTGATGTACTTCTGGGTCTGGGTCAACGCGTTGTGGCTGTTGATGGTGTAGCTCAGCTGCTTGTAACGCGGACCGTCCGCGCAGCTCACGCCGCCCAGCGGAGGCTTGATGCAGATGTGATAGGTGCCGTTGCCGCGGTAGGCCAGCATGACCACGTGGTAGTCCATCTTGGTGCCGGTGATGAAGGTGGAGAACTTGTTGAGGTTGGACTTGATGCCCGCGATCTCCGTATTCATGGAGCCCGACTGATCGATGACGAAGAGGATGTCCACGGGGCGCGCGGACAACCCGTAGGTGAACACGTCGCACTGGATGCCCACGCACTTGCCGGACTTGCAGGTCTGGCCCGAGCCGCACTTGTTGCCGCACTTGCCGCAGTTGGCCGGGTCGTTGTTCAGGTGCGCGCAGGAGCCGCTGCAGTTGACCGCGCCGGCCACGCAGGTGACCTGGCACTTGCCGGCCATGCAGACCTGACCGAAGCCGCACTGCTTGCCGCAGGCGCCGCAGTTGTTCGGGTCGTTCTGCGGGTTGGAGCAGATGCCGCTGCAGTACACCTGTCCCGGCGGGCAGTTGAGCACACACTTGCCGCCCATGCACAGCTCGCCCGTTTTGCACTTGGTGCCGCAGGCGCCGCAGTTTTTGACGTCGTTGTTCTTGGAGACGCAGACGCCGCTGCACTCGATGTTGCCCGGAGGGCAGTTGAGCGCGCACTTGCCGTTTTTACAGACCTCGTACTTGCCGCAGGTCTTGCCGCAGGTGCCGCAGTTGGTGGCGTCGACCTGCTGGTTGACGCACTTGCCGCTGCAGTTGAGCAGCCCCGGCGGGCAGGTGAACACGCACTTGCCGGCCTTGCAGGTCTCGCCCACCTTGCAGGCGGTGCCGCAGGCACCGCAGTTTTTGTTGTCGACGTTGGTGTTGATGCAGCCGCCGGCGCAGTCGGTGAAGCCGGTGGGGCACTTCTGGGTGCACTTGCCAGAGGCGCAGACCTGGCCCGTGGGGCACTTGGTGCCGCAGGCGCCGCAGTTGCTGCCGTCCTCGAAGGTGTTGACGCACTTGCCGGCGCAGTTGGTGTAGCCCTTCTTGCACTGCATCGAGCACTTGCCGCCGGAGCAGACCTCACCGGTCTTGCAGGCGGTGCCGCAGGCGCCGCAGTTGGCGGCGTTGGAGTCGGTGTTGACGCACTTGCCGTTGCACTCGGTGAAGCCCACCGGGCAGTTGAGCACGCACTTTCCGCTGATGCACAGCTCGGTGGTCTTGCACTTGACGCCGCAGGCGCCGCAGTTGCCGTGATCGCTGTTGGTGTTGACGCAGGCGCCGCTGCAGTCCGTGGTGCCGCTGGGGCAGTTGCCCTTGCACTTGCCGTCAGCGCAGACCTCGCCGGTCTTGCACTTGGTGCCGCAGGCCCCGCAGTTCTCCGGGCTGGTCTTTTTGTTGACGCACTTGCCGTCGCAGATCTCCTGGTCCGGCGGGCAGGTGAGCTTGCACTTGCCGTCGGTGCAGACCTCGCCGGACTTGCACGCGTTGCCGCAGGCGCCGCAGTTGGCGTTGTTGCGTTTGGTGTTGATGCAGACCCCGGAACACTCCGTCAGCCCCGCACCGCACTTGGTCACAGACCCCTGGTCGGGCTCGAGGTCCTCTGGTCCGAGCCCCACGTCGTCGTCGCACGCGACGGTCACCAGCATGGCGGCCAGCGCCAGCACCGGCAGGATGGAAACAGTCCACCGGTTGCCTGGATAATTCCTGAACATGAGGTACCTCCTGATAGGTGCGGGGCTGACGTCCCCTATGACCCCCTGTTACTTGGCGCCGGACATACCGCCCTGGGTCACCTTGAACTCGATGCGCCGATTCTTGGCCCGCGCCTTCTTGGTCTGGGCGGGATCCACCGGCTCCTTGGGCCCCACCGCCTCGGTGGTCAGCCTCGAGGCCTCGATGCCCTTCTTGATCAGGTAGGCCTTGACGGCCTTGGAGCGGCGATCGGACAGGTCCAGGTTGTGCTCCAGGGTGCCGCGGTCATCAGTGTGGCCGCGGATCAGCAGCCTGAGCTGCTTGAACTGCCTGAGGATCTTGGCCGCCGCGTTGAGGGTCCTGTAGGACTTCTTGCGGATCTTGGCCTTGTCCGTGGCAAATGTAATTCCCTTGATCGCGCCGGTGAACGGCTTGATCTTCTTGGGCACCGTGTCGGGGCAGCCGTCCTCGTCGTTGTAGCCGTTCTTGGTCTCCGGCTTGGCGGGGCACTTGTCCACGTCGTCGGTGAGGCCGTCGCCGTCCTTGTCCGGGCAGCCGCTCGGCTTGAGTCCGGCCACGTCGGGGCACTTGTCGTCCTTGTCCAGCACGCCGTCCTTGTCCTTGTCGGCGGGGCAGCCGTCCGGGGTATTGTTCGGCTCATTGGGACACTTGTCGTCCTTGTCCAGCACGCCGTCGCCGTCCTTGTCCGGCAGCGGGCAACCGTCGGCGGTCTTGGCCGGCTTGTCGGGACACTTGTCCTTGTCGTCGGGGATGCCGTCGCCGTCGCGGTCCTTGATCGGGCAGCCGTCAGCCGTGTTCGCCGCCTGGTTGGGGCACTTGTCCTTGTCGTCGGTGATGCCGTCGCCGTCGGAGTCCACCGGCTTCTTCACCGGGTCCACGTAGCCGATGACGTAGGAGGCGCCGAAGAGAAACTCCCAGTACGGCGCGATGCCGCCCTCGAAGCGCTTGCCGGAGATGTTCACCCGGGCGTCCGCGCGCAGGGCGAGCCACTTGAAGGGGTAGAACTTGCAGCCGAGGCCGGTGTGGAAGGCGCCGTCGATGTCGCCGCCCACCGCGTTGTCGTCGGAGGAGATGCCGAGCATGCCGTAGCCGGCCACCAGAAACGGCACGATGCGCCCGATGGGGTACTGGCCGATGACGTGGGCCCGGGCGTGAAACAGCAGGGCCGAAAAATCGCCCTGGTCAAACCCCGAGGGCATGATGCCGCCCTCGAGCTCGATGCCGACGAAGGGGAGCGGGATGTAGCCGAAGCGGAGGCCCACGTCGAAGGACACGGGGCTCAGCTCCGCGAAGCGCCGCAGGTCCACGTCGTACAGCTCGTGCTCAGCCGGCGGGATGAACACACCGAGATACAACCCGATCTCGATGAGGTGCCGCTGGCTCCACAGATCGAACTCGGGTTCGTCCTGGGCCATGGCAGGCGTGGAGAGGGTCGCGACGAGCACAGCCGCGAGGACAGCGTGAACGAGGATAAAGCGCTTCTTGCCAATCATTGGTTCATCCATTCCCTGATTGTAGATTGTGTCAATTATTCTGCTAAACCGCGGCGCTGACAACTCGAATTCACAATCTGTTATGATGGGGGCATGCTCGATACTCGGACCCTGCACTACACGAGCGGGTTCGCCTTCGTCAGGGGGCTACAGGCCATGCGCAAGGGGGGGCTCAAGCCCCAGGAGTTGCTTTTTCTGGCCTTCGACCAGCAGGGGGACGTCAAGCTCGAGATCCCGGCCGACCCCAACGACGTGGACCACATCCGCGTGGGTCACAAGCTGAGCCTCTCGCCACCATACGAGCAGATGTTCTACATCGACTCGGTGCAGGCCGTGGAGGGAAACGTCGTGATCATCAACGGGGATCGCCGCGTCGGGCGCTTCTCCAGCCTGGTGGACGTCGCCACCTGGATCTCATGGTTCGTGCGCCACGCCGGCAACCGCAGCGTCTTCTTCGGCTGCACGCCGCACCAGCCGGGCAGCTGGTGGATCAAGGGCAACGAGGTGACCCCCTTGCACAGCAGCGGCTTCGTCGACATCGTCATGTCCAAGGGCCTCGGGCTGCTGGCCCGCCGCAGCATGGACCACCGCCTCTATTTCCTCCACTGGAAGGACATCGTGACCGGAGCCCTTGACCGCTGGTCCCCGATCTTTTCCTCGGACCTGGGCAACATCCTGATGCTGGAGCGCCGGCTGGCCAACCCGCGCCTGGTGCTCTCCTGCCAGCGTGGCCTCGTGGAGGTGCACCTGCTGGATCCGCCAGACGTGGTTGAGGAGACCAACCGCCTGGAGACTTCGGGGAACCTGGCCGTGGTGGGGAGGATCAAGGACGGCGCCTTCGCCGTGACCAGCGGGGTGCCCATGGAGTGGGGTTACGACAACCTCAAGCCGGCCAAGCTGGTGGGCAGCAGGGGCTGCTCTTTCCGCCAACTTCGCAAGCAGCTGCAGCACCTGGACGAGGAAGACTGGTAGCCCTCGCCTCAATCTCACGTATAATCTGCGCAGATCAATTTACGTGAGGAGGGCGACCGAGATGGCCGGTTTTCAACAGTATCCTGGCAATGCCTATCCCCAGGGGGCGTCCCGCGCCGTTCCGGGTGCGCGCGGCGCCTTCATTCGACGCACCTATGCCCACCTGGCGGGCGCCATCGGCCTCTTCATCTTGATCGAGGCGGCGCTGCTGAACTCGCCCATCGGGGCCAAGCTGGCCGGCACCTTGCTCAGCTCGAGCTACGGCTGGCTGCTGGTGCTCGGCGGGTTCATGGTGGTGGGCTGGATCGCCGACAAGTGGGCCCGCTCCGTGGAGTCGCCGGCCATGCAGTACCTCGGGCTGCTGCTCTACGTTGTGGCCGAGGCGATCATCTTCGTCCCCCTGCTCTACCTCGCCACCGAGTACGGCGGCGCCAACACGATCAAGATCGCGGGCCTGCTGACGCTGACGCTCTTTGCCGGGCTCACCGGCACGGTGTTCATCACCGGCAAGGACTTCTCCTTCATGCGTGGCGCCCTGATGCTGGGCGGCTTCGTGGCCCTGGGCCTCATCGTGGCCTCCATCCTCTTCGGCTTCTCCCTCGGCCTGCTGTTTTCGGTGGGCATGGTGGTGCTGGCCGGCGGCTACATCCTCTACTACACCTCCAACGTGCTGCACCACTACCGCACCGACCAGCACGTGGCCGCTGCCCTGGCGCTGTTCGCCGCCGTGGCGCTCCTTTTCTGGTACCTCGTGCGCATCTTCATGAGCCGTGACTGAGGGGAATGCCTGACGCCTTCACATCGGTGGCAAAGAGCCGCCCGCTGTCCGTGCTGGAGGCCCTCTCGCAGCTCCTGCGCCGCTGGTACGTGGTGCTGCTTGTCACCGCCGTGGGCGCCGGCGTGGTCTACAAGCTCAAGGACCGCCTGAGCGTCTCCTATCAGTCCAAGGCCACCCTCGAGGTGACCCTGCAGTTGCCGATGCCGACCATCACCTCCGAGATCCAGCTGCCCAAGGAGGATCCGCTGGACCCCGAGAACCTGGCCTCGACCCTGATCCAGGAGGCGGTGACCACCGAGAAGCTCGAGGCGCTGTTCGCGGCCAAGCCGTCGGAGTTTTCGGAGCACACCGACGGCGAGAAGAAACAGCAGCAGTTCATGGTCTGGACCCGCAAGCACGCGGGCGTGACCCCCATCTCGTCCACGCGGTACGCGGTCAAGGGCTGGGGCAAGACCCCGACCCAGGCCCGGGAGCTGGTGGCCCACATCTGCGCCTCGGCGGTCAAGAGCTACCGGCAGATCATGATGGGCCGGGTGGACAACCTCAGCAACTTCCTCTCCAAGCAGGAGAAGGAGGCCCAAAAGAAGCTGACGGCCCACGAAAAGAAGATGATCGCCTTCCTCAAGGGGAACCCGTCCCTGGTGGTGCAGGCCATCTCCCGCGACCGGCGCCTGTCGGCCTCGGGGCCCGACCGCCTGCGGGTGCAGTCCACGCGGCGGGTGATCAGCAAGGCCACGGTGGGGCTCGGCACGGGCAACCCGGAGCTCAAGCGGCTGATGGACCTGCGGGCCCAGCTCCGCTCCGAGCTGGCCTCCATGCGCTACCAGGCCGACGACGACGAGAACGCGCCCAGCGCCGGCACGGCCAAGCTCAAGGAGCTGCAGCGGGCCCGGGCCCGGCTGGAGTCGCTCACCGCCAAGGGCCTGAGCGCCAACCACCCCGACGTCAAGCGCGCCCGCCGCGAGGTGGACCGCCTGGCCGCCGAGGCGCGCAAGGTCAAGGTGGGGCAGACCTCCGGCGCCACGACCCACCAGCTCAAGGTGAAGGCCAAGCTGCGGCAGGTGGAGCGGAAGCTGCGGGCGCGGGTCAAGCAGACCAAGACCTCGCCCCGGGTCGAGGCCAGCTGGCAGGAGATGCTGCGCCAGCAGCAGATGTTGCTGCGCCAGCACGAGAGCCTCAACAAGCTGCAGGCCGAGGCGAGCCTGCGCAGCCGCATGGGGGCCAGGGAGGCCAAGCGCCTGGCCTTCGTGGTGGAGCCGCCCACCACGCCGGTGAAGCCCAAGGGGGTCAAGCCGAAGATGCTGCTGGCCGCCGGCGTGGCCTTCTCCCTGCTCATCGGCACGGTGCTGGCCCTGCTGCTCGGCGTGCTGGACAAGAAGGTCTACACCCACAAGGAGGTGCCCGAGCTGCTGTCCATGCCCCTGCTGGCCGCCATGCCGAAGCAGAGCGCCAAGCAGGCCCTGCGCGGCTCCCGGGAGGAGAACGCGTCCAGCGCGGAGATGTTCGGCTGGTCCCAAAAGGACGAGACCCTCGAGGTGGGCATGCGCATGCGCCCCCTGCCACGAGAGCCGGAGGACATGCGCGACGACGGGGTCGGCGCCTACCACGACAACGGCTACGCCGAGGACATGAACTGGCCCCAGCTGCCGGCCCACGAGCCGTCGTCGGAGCACGCCCTGGCCGTGATGGACCAGCAAAACGGCGCCATGGTTGTCTCTGACGGCGCCGCCGAGGAGACCATCACCCTGCGCATCCACTCGGTGGTGGCCTCCGCTCCCGCCAACGCGGGGGTGTTTCTGGGCAACGCGCCGGCCAGCGGCGGAGCAGACCAGCTGCGCCTGGCGGCCAACCGGCTGCTGGAGGTGCCCGGCTACCTCGGCTGCAAGGTGATGGTGGTCTGCAGCTGGGCGCCACAGGTGGGGCGCACGACCGTGACGGCCAACCTGGCGCTGGCCTTCGCCGAGTCGCGGCGCCGCACCCTGCTCATCGACACCTGCAACGGCAACCCGGCCTGCACCCGGCTCTTCGGCCTGCGGCCCGAGGAGCAGACCCTGCTGCAGAGCCAGCTCACGGCCCACCTCGACGGCTACACCGACAGCTGGGCGATGTACAAGGTGGCCGAAGCGCTCAACGTGATCCCCGCCGGCACCCAGGAGCGGCCCATGGCCTCGCTGCTGCAGTCGCTGGCCTTCTCCACCCTCATGGAGCAGCTGCGCCGCATCTTCGACGTGATCATCATCGACTCGGCGGCCCTGTCCGGCCAGTCCGACGCCGTGGTGCTGCAGCAGCACGCCGACGCGGTGGTCTACGTCGCCCGCCGCAAGAAGACCAAGCTGCCCGGCGTGACCAGGGCGCTCAAGCAGCTGGAGCCCGAGCGGGTGGCCGGCGTGGTCTTCAACAAGGCCTAGCTAAGCTAGCTGTAGCTAGAGACGGACTACTTGCTGCAGTTCTTGCGCAGGGCCTGCCTGGCCGGGAGGTAAGTCGGCAGCATCTCGACCGCACGGCGGAACGCCGCGCAGGCCTTTTCTTTTTTGCCCAGCTTGAGCTGGAGGCGCCCTATCTTGTCCCGGTACCAGGGCACGTCCGATCTGCGGGAGGCCACCTCCTTCATGTGGAAGAGGGCCTGCTCGTACTGCCCGGCCTGCTCGTTTGTTCTCGACAACAGAGAACGGACCGTGGCGGAGTCCCGGCCACGCATTACGGCCTTGAGCAGCCTCAACGCCTCCTGGTGCTTGCCGCGTTTGGAGAGCCGCCGCGCGCGCCGCATGTACTCCTGCCGCCGGGCCAGGCTCATGGCCGGCGCCGCCTGGTCGGGCGCGGGCACGGCGTCGCTGACCGTCCCCGCGTCATCGGCCGAGCCCTGGTCAGGGGCGCCCGCGTCCGGGGGCGCAGGGGCCCTCGCGTCGTGGGCCGCCGGCGTCGCGGGGGCCACCGCGCCGGCCCCCGGCGGGATTGCCTCGGGCGGGCCGGCCAGGGCGGACTCGGTGGTCGACTCGCCGCGAGCGAGGATCCACCCCAGGCCGAGCATCGCCACGGCGCCGATGACCAGAGCCCACGCGGGTATCGCTCCGAGCCGCTGCGCGGGGCGAGCCTCCGCTGCCTCCCGGGGTGTCGTTGGTTTCCGCTCCTCCTCGTCGACCTGCGGCGCGTCCGCCTCGGTCTCGGCGTCCTCTCCTGGCGCCTGCACCGGATCGTAGCGAGTTGTCTGCCGCTCGTCCTCCTCGTCGCGCTGGACCGGGCGGTCCGCCTGCCAGGAGCCGCCGCTGATCACCGGCGGCTGGACCAGCTTGCCTGTGGCCCGGGCGACCGGCGCCTCCGCGGTGGGGGGCGCCTCGAGGCCCACGGTCACCGCCGTGAACTCGGCCGTGGCGGTCCTGGTCCGCGACTCGCTCAACTGCAACACGCCGGTCAGCTCCGGGCAACATGATCAGCGGCTCGCCCCCGTGACGGACCGACTCCTCCAGGATCCGCCCGCACCGTTCGAAGGTGCGGGCCATGTCGTTCATGTCGGCGATGCGGTCCCCCGGATCGGCGCTGGTCGCCATGGCCACGACCTCGCGGAGCTGCCCGGTGGTGTGGTCCTCGGCGCCGTCGAGCAGATATCCGACCAGCGCGCCGAGGCCGTAGATGTCGTTGGTCGGGCCTGGCCTCGACTCCGGGGCCTCCGGCGGCCAGAACTCCGCTCCCATGGCGTGGTGATCAGCCAGGGTGCCGCCATCGGGGCACCCACCGATGTTGACCAGCACGGGCCAGGCCGGCCCCACCGTGCCCCGTTGCAAAAAGACGTTCCGGGGACAGATGTCGTAGTGGCCCACGCCCCTGAGGTGAGCCACGGCAAGGGTCGTGGCCAGGTGCAGCCCAAGGCGGACGACGTCCAGTGGGCTGAACGTCACCCCCTGGAGCACGGAGGTGGCGAGGGTCTCCCCACGCAGCGCCTCCATGGCATAGAACAGGCCGCCGTGGCCGTCATCACCGAGGTCGACGATGTTGACCATGGAGGCCCCGGTGACCAGGGCGGCGTTGGTGGCCTCCTGCTCCATCCTGGCGCGCGCCGTGTCGGAGTCCTTCAGCTCGTCCCGCAGGATCTTGAGCACCACCGGGCGTTTGAGCATGGAGTGCTTGGCGGAGTGGACGTTCCCGACGCCCCACAGGCCAAGGTTTTTCCCCACGCGGTACCTCATCTTCAGCAGGCTCACGTCGGGCATCCGCCCGGCCTCGGGCACCTTCTCGGAGTCGGGCAGCGCGGCCCCGGGTGCCTGCTTTGAATCCCCGCCCTGTGCCGGCTGCCGAGGCGACCGCGGCTTTTGTGCCTTCAGTCCCCAGCACGCCGGCCCGCGCAAGATCCCCTCTCCGGGGGATATCCCGTTGAGGTGGTACTGCACCTCCATCAGCTTCAGCACCAGGCTCTGGATGTATCGGCGCACCTCCACCGCCCTCTCCGGGACCATGAGCACCAGGGTCTTGTCCTCCAGGGGGCCTGGCCACACGCGGCCTACCCGGGCCTCGAACTGGTAGGGCGGTCCCTGGTCGCCGATCTCCACCAGCAGGCGCTCACCCTCCTCGAAATCGAGCTGGGTCTCCACCAGCAAGGAGATGGCGCTGATGTCCCGGACCACTGCCTGGCCGCTGCCGGCCAGGTTTATTAGGAAATCTACCGGCACCCGGGGGCGCCGGCGCCGCTCCCCCACCAGCCGCCGCACCGCCGAGGCCACGCCGTGGAGGTCGGCCCGGTTGACCACCCTGTCCAAACTTTGGTGGGTATCTCGGAGCCCTCGGTTTTTCTTGGTGGTCCCCACCACGACGATCTCGTCGTTGATCTCCTTGAGCAGCACCGCCAGCTCGACGCCCGCGTCGCCGTCGCACGGCACCGTCACCAGCCGTGGCGGCGAGGCGGCGCTGAAGGAGACGGCGGGCGCGGGCTCCTCGGCGTAGAGCACCTCGAAATTGTCGCAGGAGAATGAGCGGAGCAGGATGCGGAAGAGTTTGCGGTCCGCGACAACGAGGATCTGCTCTCGGTGCCCATTGGGGTTCGCCGTCTCTTGGTTGTACTGCACCCAGAAAAGGATAGAGTAGAAATTCGGATCCGCGAACCTATATCACTCCGCGTCGCCGAAATCGTGCATTTCCTGCGCAGATATCGCTGCTAGGGCGCGACCGCGAAGCGGCCCACCGCGCCCACGCCCTTTGGATCCTTGCCCAGGAGCCACAGCTGCAGAAAGCTTCCCCGGCGCACCACGCAGGGATCCTCCAGCTCCTTGTTCCAGCCTCCCCCGGCGGGGCCGAGCGCCGGGCCCTTGCCCCGCGTCCAGTTGATCCCGGTCCACTTCCGCAGGGCCCGGCCCAGCACCGAGGGCATCATCACGCACCACCAGGAGAAGTTCTTGGCGGCGTACGCCGGGTGACGGACCACGGCGTAGGGTCCCCTGGTGACGAGGCCCCGGTGGGTCAGGTTGGAGAAACGGATCCCGAGCATCAGCGTCGACGCCATGTAGACCAGGTAGCTGGAGATGCTCATGGCGGCGAAGAGGCTGACCACCCACTGGTTGGTCCAGGCCAAAAAACTCCGCTCAGCAGGAATGGGCGCGTAGATGCTGAGGTAGTTGCGAAACGGTGGGTAGCAGGCGACGGCCACCAGCCAGCCCAGCACCGTGGGCTCCACCGAGACCGCGCCGTTGCGCGCCCAGCGGCTGGAGACGGCGTAGCCGCACCAGGCCACGCCCACGTCCACGGAGAAGATCAGCGACATGGAGAGGTTGACCAGGTCGCGGTTGGCCACCTTGTGCGTGTAGCTGCCCGAGGCGACCCCGGGCAGCATCTGGTCCAGCAGGTATCCCCAGTTCCGTACCATGTGCTGGAAGTTGTCCCAGAAAAAAACCGTCATCAGCGGCACGAAGAACATCTTCACCATGACCCCCAACAGCGCGATCTTGTCCGCCTCGCCAAAGCTGACCTCGCCCCGCCCGGGGTGGGGAATCACCCGGAGCAGGACCTTGCGCAGCAGGTGTGCCGGTTCCTTGCGGTCCAGCTGCTCGTCATGCTGCAGCGCCCGCGTGGCGATCACGTAAGGCAGCCCCGCCCACAGGTAAGCCTGCCAGAGACAGTCGAGCGCCGAAAACCACGACTGGTAGTAGGGCGCGGTGCGGGTATACCCATACTCCGGCGCCAGGTGGAAGAAACCCATCACCAGGCGAAAGAAGGCCAGGTGCAGGGCAAAGTTGATCACGCACTCGAGCAGGAAGGCGCCCCAGCTACCCTGAAGGATCAGTGGTGAGACCGTGACGAAGCCCCTCCGCTCGCGCGACCAGCGCACGGCGACGTCCACCGCGACCATCAGCAGCGCGCAGGCAAACAGCACTGCGAGGGGAGTGGCGAAGTTGTCGGTGGTGAGCTGGCGGCCGAGGACGGGCCACCCCTGCTTGATGGCCCCTGTTGTGTGGGCCAGGTACCCGGACGCGACGATGACCACGCCGCCGGTGATGCCTGACACGAAAGCGTGCTGCGTCAGCAGGTTCGCACGCCTGGCGTCGGCCAACGGTTCAACAGCAGCGTTCTTTGTCTCGTGGACCATGGCGCAGATTCGGGGTCAGAGGATTAACTGCACCCACCGATCTCGGTGATGTTGTTGTCTCGACCGCTGGCCAGGGCGACCGTCACCGCCCCTTGCCGAGGAACATCACCAGCGGGGTCTTGAAGATGATCTCGAGGTCGATCAGCAAAAACGAGCGCACGCGCTCCATGGACGCGGAGTAGACGAAGTCGAACATGATCTTGGTCCGCATGTCGTCGGCCTCCGAGGCGTCGTCGTACTCCAGCTCGAAGGGGTTGACGAGGAACTGCCGCAGGTGCGCCAGGTCGTGGTCGTCGCCCATGTGCCCCATGTAGTCGAGGTTGACCTGGGCCAGGCCGGTGATGCCCGGCTTGACCATGTGCATCCGCGCCTCGAAGAAGGGGATGGCCGCGGTCAGGTCGTGGATCGTCTCTGGCCGCTCGGGCCGCGGCCCGACGATGCTCATCTCGCCGATGAGCACGTTGATCAGCTGGGGCAGCTCGTCCAGGCGGGTCTTGCGCAGCACCTTGCCCACCCGGGTCACACGGGGGTCGCCCTCGGTGGCGCGGATCGCCTTGCCCTTCTCCGCGTCGGGATTCATGGTGCGGAACTTGATCATGTCGAAGGTGTAGACGTCGGTGGCGTCCCCCTCGGCGTCCATCTGGGCGCCGGCGCGCTTCTGGAAGTAGAAGATCGGCCCGCCGTCGTCCAGCTTGATGGCGATGGCGGTCGCCGCCAGCACCGGCGAGGTCGCCGCCAGGCCCATGGCCGAGCCGAGCAGGTCCATGGCGCGCTTGATGCGCTTGACGTACCTGTTCATGCTGCCGCGCCGCTCCCGGGGTCGAAGGGATCCACGTCCTCCTCCAGCAGCACCTTGACGATACGCTCGGCGGCCCGGCCGTCGCCGTAGGGGTTCACCGCCTGGGCCATCTCCTGGTACGCCTCGTCGCTGTCCATCAGCTTGACCGTCTCGTTATAGATCCGGTCGCGGTCGGTGCCCACCAGCAGCACCGTGCCGGCGTCCACCGCCTCGGGCCGCTCGGTCACCTCACGCAGCACGAGCACCGGCTTGCCCAGGCCCGGCGCCTCCTCCTGGATGCCGCCGGAGTCGGTGAGCACGATGTGCGCAGCCTTCATCACGTGCACCAGGGGCAGGTAGTCCAGGGGCGGGATCAGCGAGACGTTGGGCACGTCGCCCAGCATGCGGTGCACTGGATCCCAGACGTTGGGGTTGAGGTGCACGGGGTAGACGATGCGCAGCCCGTCGCCGTAGCGCTTGGCCAGGTCGGACAGGGCCGTGCAGATGTCCTCCAGGGGGCCGGAGAAGTTCTCCCGGCGGTGGGCCGTGATCAGGATCAGGCGCTGGCCCTCCTCCCGGTTGGCCAGCCACTGCATCAGCTCGCGCTCCTCGTCGGTGTTCCCCTCGGGCAGGGGCTGCTCGCTGACCCAGTAGAGGGCGTCCACCACCGGGTTGCCGGTGACGACGATGATCTCCTCGGGGATCTTTTCCTCCAGCAGGTTCTGGCGCGACCGGCTGGTGGGCGCGTAGTGCATGTCGGCGATGACGCCGGCCACCTTGCGGTTGACCTCCTCGGGGAAGGGGCGCCACTTGTCGAAGGTGCGCAGGCCGGCCTCCACGTGGCCCACCCGGGCCCGGGCGTAGAAGGCGGCCAGGGCCGCCACCGAGACCGTGGTGGTGTCCCCCTGGACCAGCACCCAGTCGGGCTGCTCCTCCTGGAGGATCGGCTCCAGCTTGGCCAGCACGGTGGAGGCCACGCCGGTGGGGGTCTGGTTGTTGGCCATGACGTTGAGGTCGTGGTCGGGGACGATGTCGAAGAGGCGCAGCACCTGATCCAGCATCTCTCGGTGCTGGGCGGTGACGCAGACGCGGCTGACCAGGTCCGGGTGGTAGTCCGCCGACGCGGGATCGGCTCGCCGCTCCAGCTCCTTGATCACCGGAGCCACCTTGATCGCCTCGGGGCGCGTGCCGAAAACTGTAAGTACCTTCATGTGTCCTGCCTTGGTTGCGGTTCAATGTAGCATTTCTGGCCCCGGGGATGAACAACCACCCGCGCGCATTGACTGGAACGAGCATCCTCTGTACGTTTGTTGGGTTAGGGTCATTCACAAGAGGGACGTCTGATAATGGTCACGGAGACACCGCAGTCATTCTCGGTGGTTGTTCCCTGTCATATGGAACGGATGGACGAGGTGACGCCTCTTTTGGAGGGCCTGTGTGCCGGCGCTGACGATCATGCTGTGGACCAGATCCTGACCGCCTTCAACGAGGCGTTCGTCAACGTGGTCAAGCACTCCCAGCTCACCGAGGAGCAGACGCTGGAGGTGGAGGCCCACCGCGACAACTCCAAGGTGGTGGTCAAGCTCATCGACACCGGCGTGCCGTTTAACTACACACCGGGAGTGCTCGAGCCGCCGCTGCTCTCCGAGAGCGGCATGGGCCTGTTCATCATCCAGAGCTACATGTCCGACGTGACCTATGAGACCGCCGAGCGCAACGTGCTGACCATGACCCGGCAGCTCAACGAGTAGACGAGGGAGCGACCAGATGAGTGAAGCAAACACCAACGCTTTTGCTGAATTCTCCAGCTCCACCGAGGGAGACATGGTGATCGCAGCTGTGGCCGGCCGCCTGGACGCTGTGCGCGTGCCGACCATCGCCCCGGAAGCCACCGGCCTGCCCGACAACGGGGCGACCAAGATGGTGCTGGACCTGTCGCGGCTGGACTGGATCGACAGTTCCGGTGTGGGGATGCTCGTGACCATCTACAAGAAGGTCAAGGCCAACGGGGGGCGGGTCAACGTGGCCTTCCTCCAGCGCCAGCCCACGGAGATCTTTCGCTTGCTCCGGCTGGAGGCAGCGTTCAAGGTTTTCGAAACGCTGCAGGAGGCGGTCGAAGACCTGCGCAACGGTTGACGCTGCGCCGACCACGACAACCATGGCAATACTCCTCGCCCTCGACGGCCCCAACGCCGGCAAGAAGTACCCGCTGACGAGGGACAGCGTGATCGGCCGCTCGTACGAGAGCGACATCTACCTCTCCGACCTCAACGTCTCGCGCAGCCACGCGCGGATCCTGGTCAAGGACACCGGCCACATCCTCGAGGACATGGGCAGCGGCAACGGCACCTACGTCAACGACGAGGCGGTCAAGCGACAGCACGAGCTGGCGGATCAGGACGTGGTGCGGGTGGGGGGCAGCTCCTTCCGCTTCGAGGAGGCCAAGAAGAAGAAGTCCTGGTTTCCCGAGGTGCTCACGGTGGTTGCCGACAGCAGCGACGCCCACAAGGTGGTGGCCGCGACCCTCAAGCAGCAGCGAGAATCGCTGAGCCCCGAGGAGCTGCAGGCCGCGGCGATGAACACGGCCGAGATCGACCGCGGCGTCATCGCCTCGGCCCTGGCCAGCCTGAGCGATACCGACGCCGACGACCTGAAGCAGACCGAGCCGCACCCGGCCGAGGTCGTCAGCGGCAACACGGGGCGTATGCTGGAGGCGATGTACGCCGTGGCCGACGCCATCGCCACCGAGGTGGAGCAGGACAAGCTGCTGATCAAGATCCTCGACCACCTGTTCGACGTCTTTCCCCAGGCCGAGCGCGGCTTCGTGCTGCTGGTCAACGAGCAGACCGGCCAGCTGGTCCCCGAGGCGGTCAAGCAGCGGCAGGGCTCCAGCGGCGGGTTGCAGTTCTCCCAGACCATCGTCCGCGACGTGATGGACGGCGGCGAGGGGATCATCCGCGGCAGCACCATGCCCCCCATCACCCGCGAGGCCAGCCAGGAGCTGCTCACCGGCATGCCCACGGGGCTGCCGTCACGCAAGCCGGTGGCCAGCTCCAAGGAGCCGAAGATCGGCACGCCGCTGACCTGCCGCGGCGAGGCCCTGGGCACCATCACCCTGGAGGGCGCCGAGGGCTCCATGGCCTTCTCCGAGGAGGACCTCAACCTGCTGAGCGCCATCGCGCGGCAGGCGGCCATGGCCATCGCCAACTCCCGCGCCGGGGCGGCGCTGCTGGTGGAGGAGCGGCTGAAGGCCGACCTGAAGCTGGCCCGCGACATCCAGAAGAGCTTCCTGCCGACGAAGCTGCCGCGCTTCCCCGATCTGAAGCTCGGCGCCCACTACGAGTCGGCCTTCCAGGTGGGCGGCGACTTCTACGACATCATCAAGCTCGGGCCGTCGCGCCTCGGCATCGTGGTGGGGGACATCTCGGGCAAGGGGGTCAGCGCGGCGCTGATGATGGCCAAGATGATCACCGACATCCGGCTGCTCTCCCACTACCACCAGAACCCGGGCAAGGTGCTGACGCTGGCCAACAGCTCCCTGTCCGAGACCGGCCAGCCCGGCATGTTCTGCACGGTGCTCTACATCCTGCTCGATCTGGCCGAGTGTACCTACACCCTGTCCAACGCCGGGCACCAGCCGCCGATCATCGCCAGCCCCCGCTTCGAGGGGACCTGCGAGCTGGACGAGGCAACCTCGGTGGCCCTCGGCATCATCGACGACGCGGAGTACGACCAGAAGACCTTCAAGCTGATCCCGGGCGACTCGGTGCTACTCTATACTGATGGCATCAACGAGGCCATGAGCCCACAGAAGGAGGAGTACGGCATGGACCGCCTGCGGGCCATGGCAGCCAACGGCCCGACCGATCCGGAGCACATGGTGAACCGGGTGGTGGCCGACGTGCGCCGCTTCGTGCGGGGCGCATCACCGAGCGACGACCAGACCGTGGTGGCCTTCGGCCTGGTCGCCGATCCGGGCTCCCGGCCCCTGGACGTGACCCTCAAGGCGTAGCCCCATGAGCCCAAGGTAACAAACATGCTCCCCCCCATCTCCACTGTCCTGATGATTGAGGACAACCCGGCCGACGCGCACCTGATGATGGTGCTGCTCGAGGTGTCCGGGGCCGATCACTTCAAGGTCGAGAAGGTGGTGCGGCTGTGCGAGGGCCTCGAGCGCATCGCCGAGGGCGGCGTCGACGTGGTGCTGCTGGATCTGGAGCTGCCCGACAGCATCGGCCTCGAGACCTTCACCCGGCTCAAGGCGGAGGCGCCAGAGATGCCGGTGGTGGTGCTCACCGGCCTGGAGGACGAGACGGTGGCCCAGGAGGCCGTGAAGCTGGGGGCCCAGGACTATCTGCCCAAGTCGGAGATGAGCGGCTCCTTTTTGGTGCGCTCGCTGCTCTTCGCGCTGGAGCGCAGCCGGATGCTGCGCCAATTGGTCGACGCGCGCGCCGAGGTGGAGCGCCTGCGCGCGATGTTGCCGCTGTGCGGCGACTGCTACCGCGTCCGCGACGACGGGGCCTACTTCGCGCGGGTCCGCAGCTACATGGAGCAGTGCAGCGACGCCAGCACTGGCCGCTGCGAGACGTGCGAGGGAGCGGACGACTAGCCTTACGGAGGCAGCCTCCTACCCCTTCTGGTTGAACACCACGCCGAGGATCCGCCGCGGATCGATGCGCCCGCAGACCTCGTTGAGCCCGCGGCGGTTGGAGCGGCCGCGGCCCACCACCAGCACGTAGCCGTCCACCACGTTCTGCAGGGCCACCGCGTCGGATACCTTGCTCAGGGCGCTGGTGTCGATGACGATGGTGTCGAAGAGCTGCAGCATGTCGTAGACCAGGCGCTCCAGCGCCTGGGAGGAGAGCAGCGGGAAGACCGGCCGGGCCACGCCGCCGGCGGGCAGCACGCTGAGCGAGTCGCCCACCTGCACCACCTCCCAGGGATCGGAGCTGCCGTCGAGCCACCACTGCAGCTGACGGCAGAGGCCCACGCCGTCGGGCTCCAGGCTCAGGGCGCGGGTCAACGTGGCCGCGGGGGGACAGGTGTCGATGCAGAGCACGCGCCGCTGGGACTCGGCCATGGCCATGGCCAGGTTGGCGGCCACGGTGGTCTTGCCAACCCCGGGCTCCCAGCTGGTCACGGCGAAGACCCGGCGGTAGGCATCGTTACGCCCCAGCAGCTGACCGGCCAGCAGGCGCATCTGCTCGGCGGCCTCGCCGTTGCGATCCGAGGAGACGAAGACTCCGGAGCCGAGCACCGCCGGGCCGGGCAGGTTGAAGACCTTGAGCCCCACCTGCGGCCCCTCCTCGGGGTAGGCCTCGGGCTCCTCGGCCGGGGCGGCGTCGCCGCCGAGCTTGCGCGGCGCGTTGGGATCGTGGAAGGCGGTGGGCTGCTCCAGCCACTCGGGCCGGTCTGGCTTCTGCTCCACGTCGTCGGCGTCGGCCACGCGCGTGAGCATCTCGTCGTCGGTGCGCAGCTCGTAGAGCCCGCCAGGCGCGGCCGGCGCGGCCTTCATGTCCATGACGGTGGCGTCCCCGTCGCCGATCTTCAGGTCCGGGCGCACGGAGTCCATGATGGTGGCGGCGGCGTCGACCCAGCCGGGCACCGCCGGCTTCGGCTGGTCGGCGTCGGTGTCCATGGGGTCGAGGCCCGGCGGCTCGCCCCCCGGCTTGATCCCCATGCCGGGGTCGTAGAGCCGCGTGGCCGCCGCTTCCCCGTCGATCCAGCCGCTGGCCTTCCTGGGCGGCTCGGGCACCTGGGGCTCGGTGTCGCGCATGGTGTCGCCCATGATCTCTTGCGGGTCGGTGCGCTCGTCGGGCGCCCAGTGCATGGTGCTCTCGGGATCCAGGCCGCCAGGCGGGCCGGGGTCGCCGGGTGGAACGTCCACCGTGGGCGCACCTCGGGAGGTGTCCTGCACCAGCAACAGATCTCGGCTCTTGATCGCCGCCGGCGAGCGGATGTCGCCCGCGCGGTGTTTGGCCAGCACCGCCAGCACCTCCAGGCCCCAGCCCTCCTCGGAGACGTCCTCCGGCTTGCGCAGCCGGATGTCGATGATGCCGAGGCCCAGGGCCAGCACCAGCCCGCCGAACAGAGACATCACGCCCCCCGCGGCGGCGATGACGTTGCCGGTGAGCCCCACGGGCTTGTCCGGCAGCAGAGGGCGCTCCATGATGCTGGCAGTCTTTTTGGCCTCGTAGACCATGAGGTTCTTCTTCAGGGTGGTGTTGACCGCCACCTCCTGCAGCTTGGTCAGCCGCCCCGACAGCTGGGTGTAGCGCCGGCGCAGCCGCGACCAGGTCGCCTCCAGCTCGGCCAGGTTCTGGCGGCTCGGCTTGGCGATGGACTTGCTCATGCCGCGCAGCTCCTTGCGGATGCCCAGGTTCACCTGGCGCAGCTCGCTGCGGACGCGGTTGAGGTAGTCGGTGCTCGCCGTCTTGGCCCCCACCTGGGCGGCGGCGATCTTCTTCTTCAGCTTGTCGACGCGGGACTGCGCCCGCTTGACCAGCGGGTGCGAGGCGGTCTTGCCCTCGTTGCGCAGCTCGGTGAGCTGAGTCTTTGCCGCGGTGAGCGAGCGGTTGAGCGCGGCCGTGGCCGAGGAGCCGCGCTGGTTGAGCATCCGCAGCTCTGCCTGTAGGCGGCGTTTGCGGTCGGCCAGGGTCTTGAGCCGCGGGTTCTTGCGGGCGAGCGTGGCCAGGCTGCGGGAAAAGACCGATGGCCGCTTGCGCACGCGCAGCCGGTCCCCGGCGCCCAGCGACAGGATCTCGTCGCTCTGCAGGCTGCGGATCTTCATGGCGGGGTTCTTCTCGAGGAAGGCCACCATCTCCTGCTCGAGCTTCTTGAGGTTGTCCGACGCGTCCTTGACCTGCTCCAGGGCGAAGGACTCCTGGCGTCGGGCCTTCATCTCGAAGCCTCCGCGGTGGATCTTCATCAGCTTGTCGGTGAGGTAGGCGGCCACGGCCCTGGCCTGCTCCGGGTCCTTGGAGCGCACGATGAGCTCGAAGATGTGCCCGCCGGCGGGGTGCAGCGCCACCGCCTTGGCCATGGCCTCGGCGGTCTTCTTGCGGTCCTTCTTCTGTGCCGCGGAGAACTGCTCGGGCAGCGCGTCGATCATCTCCCTGATGACCTTCTTCGAGGTCAGCCGCACCCCCAGCTGCTGAGCCATCTCGAGGTTGTCGATGTGCTGATCGGTGGCCTGCTCATCGCCCGCGCGTACCGACACCTTGGTCGGCTGCTTGAGGCGGATCTTGGCCTTGGACTCGTAGCTCGGGTTGAACTTGCGGGAGACGCCGAACGCGCCGGCGGCGCCGATGGCGAAGACCAGCCCCACGATCCAGAGGCGTCGCACCACCATCTGCGCGCCCTCGGGCACGGTGGGGACGCGGTAGATGGGCGGCAGCCCCTGGCTCGCCTCCTTCATCTCCTCGTCCATAAACTGCATCTGAATGCGTGCTCGTGTGCCGGTGGCCCCGTTAAGGGACCACCACGATGTCGCCGGACAGCAGGTAGAAGTTTCTCCGGCCCGGGTCCTTGACGGTCTGCTCGTAGGACACCGGGATGCGCAGCTTCTTGGTCTTCTGATCGCGGATGACGTAGACCGCATGGGGCCGCGCGTAGGGGGTCAGGCCGCCGGCGTTGGCCAGCCCCTCGAGGATCGTCAGGTAGCGCGGGCTCTCGAAGTGTCCGGCGCGGTTGACCTCACCGATGACCGAGTAGCGGATGCCGTGGACCTGGTCCAGGGAGACCGAGACCACGTCGCCGGCGTCCTCGATGAACTTGGAGAGCATCTTCACCAGCCGCCCCCGCACCTTGGACAGGTTCATGCCCCGCACGCGCACCTCGCCCACCAGGGGGATGCTGATGTAGCCGTCGGGCCGCACGGTGTAGCTGCCGCTGACCGTGGTGTTGCGCAGCACGCGGATCTGGACCACGTCCCCCGGCTGCACGGAGTACTGCGCGCCGCGCGGGTCAGGCAACGAGGCGTAGTCGTAGTTCACGGCGGGGGCGCCGCAGGAGGCCAGCATTAACAGCGCGAAGATGG